>Ga0187893_10000243_pt1 | contig 138783 bp, 110 predicted proteins | sample MA1701074metaG_FD_139574 | JGI IMG/M metagenome (GOLD analysis project Ga0187893, IMG submission 139574) | White microbial mat communities from a basaltic lava cave in the Kipuka Kanohina Cave System on the Island of Hawaii, USA - MA170107-4 metaG ...
GCGCAGGAACGCGAGGCGCTTGCGCGCGGGCTCGTACTCGGGAACCGCCTCGACCGCGACCTCGAGGAAGCCGAGCGCGCGCTGCAGGAAGGCCGGCGTGCCGCGCAGGCCCTGGGGATCCCAGTGGTGGTGGTTGACGAAGGCGCCCCAGGCCCTGGCGAAGCGCGCGTAGCGCTCGAGCTCGGCCTCCTCGCCCGGGCCGAGGTTCGCGAGCCAGGGCCCGATCGAGCCGGGCCGCAGCGCCTCGAGGCGCGCGAAACGCGCGCTCTGGTCCGGCTCCGGGCGGGAGAAGTTCAGGTAGTAGCCGAGCTCGAGCACGGGCCGGTCGTCGGTGTGCAGCGGGGCGTCTCCGGCGAACTCGCGGAGGGCGCGCTCGTCGAGGTAGAGGAAGTGCGCGAGGTGCAGCGGGTGGTGGATGTCGATCTCCGCGAGGTCGGACCTGACCGCGGGGATCGCGAAGCCGCGCTCGAGCCTCCGGTAGTCGATGCGCAGCGGGCCGGGCGTGCCGATCAGGATCGCGAAGCCGGTCTGGGTCTGGTCGAAGAACCAGAACGAGGCGTGCGGGAAGACGGCCGCCCAGGTCGCCATCAGCGAGCGCAGCTCCCAGTCCTCGACGCTGAGCGGGATCCAGGCGCAGGCGACGCCCTCCGGCGTCAGCCGCGACTTCAGGATCCGGAAGTAGTCCTCGGTGTAGAGGCTCGCGTTCTGCTTGTAGCGGAGGTTGGTGACGTCCGTCGAGATCACGTCGTAGCGATCCCGCGCCGTGTACAGGTGGTTGCGCGCGTCGTTCAGCACGACCTCGAGCAGCGGCGAGGCGAGCACGCCGTGGTTCTGGCGCTCGAAGAGCGGCGCGGAGCGGATCACCTCCGGCTCGATCTCGACCACGCGCGTGCGCACGCCGTGCGCGACCATCGACCACGAGGTGCCGCCGGTGCCGAAGCCCACCGTGAGCGCGAGCTTCGGGTCCGGGTGCAGCAAGAGCGGCAGGTGCGCGAGCATCTTCGAGTCGACGCGCCCGAAGCGGTGGGTCGAGGCCACCACCTGGTCGTCGACGTAGAGCATGCGATTGCCGTGCCCGCTGCCGGGGTTCTGCTCGCGCACCGCGATGGTCGCCGAGGCGCCGGTCGCATGCCGCAGCACGAGCTGCGGTCGCATGCCGCCGGGGTGCACGTAGACGCGGTTCTCGCGCGCCCGGAAGAGCGCGAGCGCGGCCACGGCCACGCAGGCCGAGGCGAGCAGCGCGCGCCGCGGCAGCGGGGCGAGCGCGAGCGTCGCGAGGCCGAGCGCCGCCGCGGCGGCGGCGAGCAGGCCCGCGCTGCCGTCGAGTCCCGCGCTCGGCACGAGCCAGAGACCGGTCGCGAAGGCGCCCGCGGTGGAGCCCAGATTGCCGACGAAGTAGATCGCGCCGCTGGTCGGGGCGATCTGCTCGCGCTCCTCGCTCCAGGCCCGGCACACGGCAGGGAAGGCGAGACCCATGAACAGCGTCGGCACGAGCAGGAGGCCTGCGCAGGTGCCGACCTCGAAGGCGAGCGGCCAGAGCGTCGGCGGTCCCCCCGCGCGCAGCGCCGGCTCGACCCACGACCAGATCCGCAGCGGGATCTCCTGCGCGGCGCCGAGGATCGCGAGCGCGCTCGCGGCGAGCCCCAGGTTCGAGACGAAGAAGATCGCGAGGCCCGAGAGGTGGGGCTCGAGCCAGCGGTAGAGCAGCAGGCTGCCGAGCGCGAAGCCCGCGAGGTAGACCGAGAGCGCGAGCGTGAAGCTCGAGAGCCCGTTCGGGTCGAAGATCGCGAGCATGCGCAGCCAGGTCACCTCGAAGCCGATCGCGAGGAAGCCCGCGAGCGCGTAGAGCGCGAGCAGCACGCCGCCGCGCGCGGGCCAGGCGCCCGCCGCGCGGCCCTCCGCGGGCAGCGGGGCGGCGCCGCGCGCGAGCCAGAGCGAGAGCGCGACGAGCGCCGCGTTGAGCCCCGACGCCGCGAAGAGCGAGCCCTGGATTCCGAGCGCCGGCAGCAGCAGGAAGGTGGACGCGAGGCAGCCGCTGACCGCGCCGAGCGTGTTCGCGCCGTAGGCGAGGCCGACGCTGCGCCCGACCCCGCTGCCGTGCTCGGCGAGCAGCCGGCTCATGATCGGAATCGTCGCGCCCATCCCGATCGACGCGGGCAGCGCGACCGCGCAGCCCATCAGGAAGCGATAGGCCATCGAGAAGGCCGCGCTCGGGTCGTGCGCCGCGAAGGCGCCGAGGTAGAGCGCGTCGACCCCGCGCAGGAGCGCCGGCACGGCCGCGCCCGTGACGCCGATCCAGAGCTCGGTCGCGGCGTAGAGGCGCAGCGTCGGCACGCGGTGCTGCAGGCGCGCCAGCAGGCGGCCGCCGAGCAGGCTGCCGAGCGCCATGCCGAAGAAGAAGGTCGTCAGGATCAGGGTGGTCGACGGCGCGCTCGCGCCGAACACGTGGATCATCTTGCGCTGCCAGAGGTTCTCGAAGATCAGCGCGGCCGCGCCCGAGAGCGCGAAGATCGGCAGCAGCACGGCCGCGCGGAGCGGCGCCGCAGGGGGCATCGGGCCAGTCTACTGCGCGGCCGGAAGGACCTGGCGCAGCGCGTGGAGCTCGTAGGACGCGAAGACGCCGTGGACCACGTAGGCGTCCGCGCGCACGAGCGCCTGCGCCGCGGCGAGCTCGCCCGCCTCGAAGATCACGACGCTGCCGCAGGGCTGGCCCGCGGCGTCGAGCAGCGGCCCGGCGAAGCGCAGGCGCCCCTCGCGCTCGAGCGCTGCGAGCGCGGCTAGATGCGCGGGGCGGTGCTCGAGCCGCAGCGGGAGTGCGCCCGCGGCGTCGCGGCCGTAGAGGACGAAGAGCGGCATGCGCGCAGTGTAGTCGCCGCTACGAGCCGAGCAGCAGCTTGAGCGCGAGCGCGACGACGGCGATCCCGAGCACCGCGCGGATCGGGCCCTCGCCGCCGCGCACCGCGACGCGCGCGCCGAGCGCCGCGCCCGCCGAGAAGCCCGCCCCGAGCACGAGCGCGGGCCCCCAGCGGACCTGGCCCGCGACGACGAAGAAGGGCACCGAGGTCGCCGTGAGCGCGGTCGTCGCGACGACCTTGACCGCGTTCGCGCGCACCAGGTCGAAGCCCGCGCGCGAGAGCGCCGCGAGCAGCGGAATCCCGACGCCGGCCTGGAACGCGCCGCCGTAGCCGCCGATCGCGAAGAGCAGCAGCGCGGAGCCGCGGCCGCTCGCGCGCGGCGCGGCCGCGGGTCGCGCGCGGCGCGGCCAGGCCGTCGGCACCGCGAGCAGCAGCATCAGCCACGCGAAGCTCCGCTCGAAGGTCGCGTCCGGAATCCGCGACACCCAGAGCGCGCCGAGCCCGGCGCCGATCAGCATCGGCGCGCTCCAGCGCGCGCCCTCGCGCAGCATCGAGACGCCCTCGGCGCGAAAGCGCCACGCCGCGACCGCGCTCTGCAGCAGGGTGCCGATGCGGTTGGTCCCGTTGGCCTCGGTGCCCGGCAGGCCGAGCAGCAGCAGGAGCGGCACGGTCAGGAGCGAGCCGCCGCCCGCCAGGGTGTTCACGACACCCGCTACGGTGCCTCCGAGCAGCAAGAGCGCGATCTCGGCCGCCTGCATGGAGGCGCCGACGCTACGGGTTTTCGCGCGCGGGAGCCATGCGGCAGGGCCGTGCCGCGGGCTCCCGCGCGACTCGAGAGGGGAGGGCCCAGGTGGCCGGAATCAGGGGGCTCGTGCTCGCGCTCGGCTGCGCATGTCTCGGCCTCGCGGCCAGCTGCGGGCGCGGCGCGCTCGGGCCCGCGGCGCTCGAGCGCGCGCAGCCGGGGCTGCGCGCGATCGGAGCCCGCGCGCTCGACGGCTGGCAGCCCTACGGCTACCCGGGACCCGGCGGCCTCTGGCTCTTCAGCTGCCGCTGGAGCGCGCGGGACGCGATTCCGGTCGCGCTGCCCCCCGATCGCAGCGAGGCCGAGGAGCGCTGGCTGCGGCTCGCGCTCGAGAGCTGGCAGGCGGCGTTGCCGGGCCTCGCCTTCCGCGTGCAGGAGCGCTTCGACGGAGCCGGGATCGAGCTGCGCTTCGACGCCGACGCCGCGAGCCGCCGCTCCGGCGAGGCCGCAGTCGACTGCGCGCTCGACCCCGCGAGCCTGCGCGCGGGCGCGCCGCGCGTCGCGGCCGAGCTCGTCGCGGCGCGCGTGCGGCTGCGCCGCGCGGAGCTCGACGCGCTCGGGCGCCTGCGGCCGCACTCGCCCGCCGAGCAGCTCGGCAGCGCGCTGCACGAGCTCGGGCACGCGCTCGGCTTCCAGGGGCACGCGCGGCGCGAGGGCGCGGTGCGCCGCGAGGTCGAGGAGGCGCGGCATCTCGGCCGGCGCGTGCTGGCCGGCGAGCGCCTGCGCGACCGCGCGCTCGAGGCGCTCTACGCGCTGCCGTCGGGGAGCGTGGTCGCGCGCATCGCTGCGGACGCGGCCGCGCTCGCGCAGATCGGGGCGGTCGCGCGCGCGGCCGCGCGCGCGGGGCTCGGGCATCCGAGGCTGCAGGTCGGCGACCGCGAGGCGCGCATCGCCTGGCTCGACGCCGCGCAGCGCGCGCACGCGCTGCGGCTGCCGGATTGGCCCGAGGTGCTCGCGCAGCGCGCGGCGCTCCGCGTGGAGCTCCTGCCGCGCGCCGCGGCGCTGCTCGGCGATCCGGGGGCCGGGCCGCGGCCCGGCGCGCCGCGCTAGCCGACCGAGGGGTCGATCTCGCGCGCCCGCGCGAGCAGCTGCGCGGAGCGCTGGCTCTCGCCGAGCACCTTCAGCACCGCGCCGAGCCGGAACAGGTGGATGCCGTGGCCCGGCTCGAGCTCGAGCGCGCGCTCGAGATGGAGCTTCGCCGCGGCGGGCTCCGAGGCGAGCTTCTTGTACAGCGCCCAGCCGAGCGCCGACTGATAGGCGGCCTCCTCGGGCCAGAGCTCGACGCTGGCCCTCAGGTACTCGAGCGCGCCCTGGAAGTTGCCCGTGCGCATCAGGAGCTCGCCCTTGCGGTAGAGGATCTCGGCGTTCGCGAGCGCCTGGGTATCGACGTCGCCCGCGGCGCGCTGCGCGTCGTACTCGCTGCGGCGCTCGGGATGGATCAGCACCGCGTGCGCCTTGCCGATCGCCGCGAAGAGCTTGCTCGCCATGCCGCGCACCTCGGGCGAGATCCCGGCGCGCGCGAGCGCGTCCGGGTGGAAGCGGCGCGCGGCGAGCAGGTAGACGCGCTTGATCTCGGCGGCGTCCGCGCTCTCCGCGACGCCGAGCAGCTGGTAGTGATCGAGGCCGTCGCTCGCGGCGAACTTCTCCTCGATCTCGCGCGCGAGCGCGGCGGCCGCCGCATCCGCGGCGCTCCCGCGCGCGGGCGCGGCCGCCGCCGCGCCCGCGCCGGGCGCCGCGGGCGCCCGCGGCGCGGCGGGCTGCGACTCGTCGACGAACTCGATCAGCGTCGGCATCGCGGCGACCGCAGCCGGATCGGCCGCCGCGCGCTCGCGGAACTCGAGCGCGCCGCAGGCCTCGAGCACCCAGGCGGCCGCGAGCGCGCGCGGCGTGCGCGCGAGCTGGAGCGCCTTCCAGAAGCTGCGGCGCCCGTCGAGCGCCTCGAAGAGGTCCTGCACCGCGTCGTCCGCGCGCAGCCGCTGGGCGATCCGCGCGAAGTGGCGCGTCGCGACGGGGAAGCGCTGCAGCCGGGGCTCGAGCTCCGCGAGCACGCGCTCGGCCGACCAGTGCTGCTCGAGCCCGTCCTGGAGCAGCCCGTAGGGCTCGAGCCGGAAGGGCTGCGCATCGGCCGCGGGCGCCGCGGAGCGGTCGAGCACGAGCTCGCCGCGCGGCCAGCCGAAGCACTCGAGCAGCCGCCGGCGCACCTGCTCGCGCAGCGCGTGGAAGAGCTGCTTGGCGTCGAGCAGGCCGAGATCGAGCAGCGCCTTGCCCTCCTTGCAGCCCTGCTTCTGCACGCGCGCGACGACCTGCGCGTAGTCCTCGCGCGTGATGCGCCCCGCGTCGAGCAGCTGCATCCCGAGGCTCTCCGACGAAAGATTCGATTCCGCGAAGATCGCGATGCCCTCGTGGAACAGGAAGCGCTTCGCGTGGCGCTCGCGCGTGAGGACCGCCGCGCCCGAATAGCGCTCCCCGAGGAGCTCGACCAGGACGCGCGGGAAGGAGGTCTCGGTCAGGCTGCGCGACTCTTCCACGGCGTCGTCCCTCACACCCCGGAGCGCTGCGATGCAGCGATCTGGAAGCCGCTCGCGATCGCGGACTGCAGGTCCTTGTGCACGAGCAGCGGCTTGCGCGAGAGCTCGGCGATCACGCCCTCGGCCGCGCTCGTGGCGCCCGCGAAGAGCACCTCGGCGCCGAGCGCCTCGACGGCCTCGATGATCTGCTCGAGCGCGAGCGCGCCGAAGGCCTCGTCGAGCGCGGCGCCGCCGAGGTCGACCACCACCACCGACACCTGCCGCGCGGCCGGATCGCGCGCGATCAGATCGACCGCGCGAAAGGCCTCGTCGCTGTTCGAGAAGGGGATCACCATCAGCGGGCCCCAGATGTGGATCACGGCCGCGTTCGAGTCGAAGGCCTCGCGCGGGGTCTCGCTCTCGAATCCGCCGAGCTGATCGCGCACGAGCTCGCGGAACGCGGAGAAGGGCAGCTTCGCGAGCAGTGCCTCGGCGCGCTCGTCGCCGGACTCGCGCCAGGCCTCGGGCTCGCGCGCGACGAAGGCGGCCCCGGCCGCGGCGCAAGCGGGGTCGAGCTCGAGCGCGACGAGGTCGCACTCGAAGCAGCCCGAGAGCCAGCCCGAGGTGAAGCCCGCCGAGAGGTGGCAGACCGGGCCCGCGCCCGCGGCGAGGCGGCGCAGCGCGCGCCGCTCGGCGCGGTCGGGCCAGTCGCCGCGGATCTCGAGCGAGGCGTCGGCGCCGCTCGTCACGCAGAAGCGCAGCGCGAGCGGCGGGCGGCCCGGCGCCCCGACCTCGCTGCCGCGCCGCTCCGCGCGCTGGGCCTGGCGCAGCGCGGCCTGGAGCCCGTGCAGGAGGCCGACCTGGTAGAGCACGACCGGAGCCTCGGCGCCGAAGGACGCCGCGATCTCCTCGTGGAAGGCCGACAGGAAGCGCGGCTCGGAGAGCAGGCCCGGGTCGCGCAGCAGCACGGCCGCCGGGTCGAAGCCGAGCTGCTCCACGAGCTCTCGCCGCGACTGGCGCGGGGGGATTTGGGCCACGCTCAGCCCTCGAGGAACGCGTAGATGTCGAAGGCCTGTCGCTTGTGCAGGAACTCTTCCCCCTCGCGCTCGAGGATCCGCAGGAAGGCCTGCACGACGGTCGGGTCGAACTGGCTGCCCGAGAACTTGCTGATCTCGCTGACGACGCGCTCGAGCGGCAGCGCCTTGCGGTAGGGCCGATCGCTCGTCATCGCCTCGGCGGTGTCGGCCACGAGGATGATGCGCGAGGGCAGCGGGATGCGATCGCCCATCAGCCGATCGGGGTAGCCGCGGTCGGAGCCGTCGAACCACTCGTGGTGGTGGCGCACGCAGGGCGCCACGTCGCGCAGGAAGTCGACCGGCTCGAGGATGCGCGCGCCGATCTCGGGATGGCGCTTGATCTCCTCGTACTCCTCGGGTGTCAGGCGGTCGGGCTTCGTGATCACGACGTCGCGGATCCCGATCTTGCCGACGTCGTGCAGCAGGCCCGCGATGTAGACGCGCTCGATCAGCTCCTTCGGGTGGCCCATCTCGCGGGCGACCTTCGAGGCGTAGATGCCGACCCGCTCGGAGTGGCCGCGCGTGTAGGTGTCCTTCGCATCCACCGCCTCGGTGAGTGTGCGGATCGTCTGCACGTAGGCGGTGCGCAGCTCCTGGTGCTTCGCCGCGAGCTGGCGCGTGCGCTCGCGCACCTTCGACTCGAGGTTCCGGTTCATGTCCTGCAGCTTGAAGTTCTGCTCGCGCGTGACCTGGTTCAGCCGCTGGACCTCGTGCTTGAGCTCCGCCTGCTCGAAGGCCTGGCGGATCGTCGCGCGCAGCTCGTCGTCGTTCCAGGGCTTGGTGATCAGCCGGTAGATCTCGCCGCGGTTGATCGCCTCGACCGCGACGTCGATCTCGGTGTAGCCGGTCAGCATCATGCGCACGATGTCGGGATGGCGCTGGCGGATCTCGCTGAGCAGATCGACGCCGCTCATCTCCGGCATGCGCTGGTCCGTGATCACGACCTGCACGGGAGTCCGGTCGAGGATCTCGAGCGCCTCCTGCGCGCGGGAGGCCGTCAACACGTTCAGCGAGTCGCTGCGCAGGAGGCGCTGCAGCGCGCGCAGGATGTTCACCTCGTCGTCCACGAAGAGCACGCTGTGCTCGTGCATGCACCGATCCCCTTTGCCCGGAGGCCTTCCCTATCAAGGTCCGTGCCAAGGGCCGCGGGGCATGCGATTGGCGCCCGCGCGGGCGGAGTTGGAGGCGGAGCTGCGCGCGGGCCTGCGCGGCGCGGCGATCCCGCATCCGGGACCGGGTTCCGCAGCGCGCCCGCAGCGCGCGCGCGGCTTGCGGCCGGGTTGCGGGGCGGCGTCCAGCGCGCGCCGGTGCAGGCGCTCCGCTAGAGGGGCGCGCGCGCTGGCCCCGCGAGCGGGCGCGGAGATCCGGGCGGCGCTGATCGATTCTGGGTCAGCGGCGGGCGTCCCGCTTCCGGGATGTCCCGCGAGCGGGATTGCCGCTACGCGCGCGCGAGGCCGAGGCGCTCGCGGCCGTAGCCGCGCGCCTGCACCGCGTCGCACCAGTCGCGGTGCTCGAGGTACCAGCGCACGGTCGCGGCGAGGCCGCCAGCGAGGTCGTGGCGCGGGCGCCAGCCGAGCTCGCGCTGGATCTTGCCCGCGTCGATCGCGTAGCGGCGGTCGTGGCCGGGCCGGTCGGGCACGAAGCGCTTGAGCGCGGCGTAGGAGCGGCCCGCGAGCGCGGGGTTGTCGCGCGCGGGGCGCTGCGCCTCGAGCTCCGCGCAGAGCAGGTCGACGAGCTCGAGATTGCTGCGCTCGCTGTTGCCGCCGATGTTGTACTTCTCGCCGACGCGACCGCGCGCGTGGACCTGCAGGATCCCCTCGCAGTGGTCCTCGACGTAGAGCCAGTCGCGCACGTTGCCGCCGTCGCCGTAGATCGGCAGCGGCCTGCCGTCCAGCGCGTTCAGGATCATGAGCGGGAGCAGCTTCTCGGGAAACTGGTAGGGCCCGTAGTTGTTGGAGCAGTTCGTGAGCAGGGTCGGCAGGCCGTAGGTCTCGCGGTAGGCGCGCACGAGGTGGTCGGCGCCGGCCTTCGACGCGGAGTAGGGCGAGTTCGGCTCGTAGGGCGTGTCCTCGCGGAAGGCGCCGGTCGCGCCGAGCGAGCCGTAGACCTCGTCGGTCGAGACGTGCAGGAAGCGGAACTCCGGGCGCCGGGCCTCGGGCAGCGCGGCCAGATGCCGGCGCGAGGCCTCGAGCAGCTCGAAGGTGCCGACCACGTTGGTGTGCACGAAGGCCGCGGGGCCGTCGATCGAGCGGTCGACGTGCGTCTCGGCCGCGAAGTTGAAGACCGCGCAGGGCTGCGTCTCGCGGAAGATCCGGTCGACGGCCGCGGCATCGGCGATGTCCGCGCGCTCGAAGGCGTAGCGCGGGTGCGACGCGACGTCCGCGAGGCTCTCGAGATGCCCCGCGTAGGTGAGCTTGTCGAGCACCACGATGCGCGCGTCGCTCCTGGCGAGCGCGAGGCGCACGAAGTTCGAGCCGATGAAGCCGGCACCGCCGGTCACGATCCAGGTCCGCTGCATCGCGGGATCCCCTCGCTAGCTCCTAGACATAGTTCCCGCCGGAGGGGAGGGCGAGGCGGTTCTTGGCCTGGCGGAAGCGCGAGACCTCGGCCAGCACGTCCTGGGTGCTGATCGGGCTCGGCGCCTCGCTCGCGGCCTCGCTGCGCGCCTTGCGGCGCAGCACGCTGTGGAGGATGTGCACCCAGTCGCCGATCGAGGGCTCCTGGTAGCTGCCCACGGCCTGCGTCCAGTCGATCTCGCGGAAGAGATCGTGGCCCGCGCGCTTCTCCGCGGCCGCGCCGTGGATGCGCAGCGCGTCGATCACGTCGTCCGGGAAGGTCGGGGTCACCTCGACGATGCGCTCGAGCCGGCCGGGCTGCACGAAGGCGTGGCGCAGCGTGTCGGGCGAGCTCGTGGAGCCCACGACGAGGGTCTGCTCCACCGCGATCGTGCGATCGAGCACGTCGAGCAGGAAGTCCATCACGGGCCCGACCGGCAGGTCGCTGCGGCGCGAGCCGAGCTCCGCGGTCTGGGTGAACTCGAGCTCCTCGAAGAAGACCGTCACGGGCGGCATCTCGTCGAGCGTCTGGCTCCAGGCACTCACGAGCTCGCCCGGCTTGGCGCTGCGGTGCACGAGCTCGATCACGAGGCGCGGCACGCGCACGCAGACGAAGGCGGTGTCGGTCAGCGTCGAGAGCAGCCGCGCGAGCAGCCGCTTGCCCATGCCGTGTCGCCCGATCAGCATGAGTCCCGAGGGCGGGTAGGTGCCCCAGCGCTCGTAGACCTCGGGGCTGGTCGCGGCGAAGGCGTAGGTCTGGATCTCGTCCTTGGCGCTCGCGAGCCCGCCGATGCCCGAGAGCTCGGCCGAGGGCCGCGGCTCGAGCAGGGTGGCCTGGGCGATCGTCTCGAACTTGCGGCCGAAGCTCGCCCACAGGTTGTGTGCGCGCTCGCGCTGCATGGATCGCTCGTCCACGGAGCGCGAGTCTACCGGGAGGAGCGGGGGCCGGCGAACAGCTCGGCCACGCGGCCGTCGACCGAGGCGGGACGCGCGCGGGTGCGGGCCCAATCCCGCAGCTCCTTGATGCGCTCCTCGTAGGTGTCGTAGATCGGCACCGTCTCCTGCAGCGCGTTCGCGAGGTCCTCCTCCTCGAGCTCGCGCGAGCCCGCGAAGGCCGTGTAGAGCCCCGCGGCGACGGCCTGCTCGAGCTCGGCCCCGGTCAGGCGCTCGCTCGCCTGCGCGAGCTCGTCGAGGCGATAGTGCGAGGGGTCGCGGCCGCGCCGGCGCAGGTGGATCGCGAGGATCTCGGCGCGCTCGGAGGCGCTAGGCAGGTCCACGAAGAAGAGCTCGTCGAAGCGGCCGCGGCGCAGGAGCTCCGGCGGCAGGCCCGCGACGTCGTTCGCGGTCGCGACCACGAAGACCGGCACGCGCTTCTCCGAGAGCCAGGTCAGGAAGCTGCCGAAGACGCGGCTCGCCGCGGCGTCGGCGTCGGCCGCGCGGAAGCCCTTCTCGATCTCGTCGATCCAGAGCACCGCGGGCGCGAGCGACTCCGCGACCTGCACCGCCTCGCGCAGCGAGGCCTCGGGGCTCTGGATGCCGCCCGCGAAGAGCGCGGCGACGTCGAGGCGCAGGAGCGGCAGCTGCCACTCGCGCGCGACGGCCTTCGCGCAGAGGCTCTTGCCGCAGCCCTGCACGCCGAGCAGCAGCAGCCCGCGCGGCTCGGGCAGGCCGAACGCGCGCGCCTCGTCGCCGAAGGCGCGCTGGCGCTCGACGAGCCAGCGCTTGAGCTCCGAGAGCCCGCCGACCTGCGCCATGCCCGCGTCGTCCTCGTGGAAGGAGAGCGCGGGGGTGCGGCGCAGCGCGCGGCGCTTCTCGCGCACGATGTCCTCGACCGCGGCCTGGTTCAGGCCGCCCGCGCTGCGGCAGGCGCGGCGGAACACGCGGATCGCCTCCGACGAGGTGAGGCCGAGCGCCGCGCGCACCGCGGCGGCGAGCGCGTCGTCCGCGCCCGGAGCGAGCCGCGCCTGCTCGGCCACCTTGAGGAAGAGCGCCTGCAGCTCGCCCGCGCCCGGCAGCGGCAGGCTCACGCGGCCCACCTCGCGCAGCAGCTCGAGCGGCAGCTCGACGACCGGTCCCACGAGCACGAGGGTCTGGCGCCGCTCGGCGAAGAGCGGCAGCAGATCGCGGATCCGGCGCACGGCGAGCGGGTCGGCGAGCACGCGCTGCGCGTCGAGCAGCGCGACGAGCAGCGGGCGCGTCTCGCCCGCGACCGCGCGCAGGCCCGCGTCGAGGCTCCCGGCGCCCGGGTGCTCGCGCGCGGCCGCGGGCGCGTCGCTCGCGGGCGCGCGCAGCCCCGAGGCCAGCGACCAGACCAGGAGGCCGCGCTCGCACTGCTTCGCGGCGCGCTCGAGCTGGCCCAGCGCGCGGTCCTCCTCGAAGGTCTCGAGCGCGATCACGCGCCAGCCCGCGCGCACGAGGTCGGCGAGCTCGCCGGTCGCGCTCGCGCTCATTCGGAGTCCGCCGTGAGGCGCACGACCTCTTCGAAGGGCGTCTGGCCCTCGGCGAGCCTGCGCAGCGCGGCCTCGCGCAGCGAGACCATACCCTCGATGCGGCCCGCGTGCGCGAGCTCGTTCGCGTCGCGCCCGTCGTTGATCAGCTGCCGGATGCGGCGGCCGACGTCGAGCATCTCGAACACGCCGGTGCGGCCGTAGAGGCCGGTGTGCCGGCAGCGCGCGCAGCCCTCGCCCCAGCGCACCGCGAGCTGGTCGCGCCGCTCGACCGGCACCTTGATCCCGAGCGCGGCGACCTGATCCGGATGCAGCGCGCCCTCGGCCGCGCAGCTCTCGCAGATCCGCCGCAGCAGGCGCTGCGCGACCACGCCGCGCAGCACGGAGGAGAGCAGGAAGCGCTCGACGCCGAGCTCGACGAGGCGCGCGATCGCGCCGGCCGCGTTGCGCGTGTGCAGCGTCGAGAAGACGAGGTGGCCGGTCAGCGCGGCCTGCACCGCCATCTGCGCGGTCTCGGCGTCGCGGATCTCGCCGACCATGATGATGTCGGGGTCCTGGCGCAGGATCGTGCGCAGCGCCTGCGCGAAGCTCACGTCGATCTGCGGGTTGACCTGCACCTGGCAGAAGCGCGGATCGACCATCTCGATCGGATCTTCGACGCTCGTGATGTTGATCTCGGGGCCCGAGAGGTAGCGCAAGGTCGAGTAGAGCGTCGTGGTCTTGCCCGAGCCGGTCGGACCGGTCACGAGCACGAGTCCGTTCGGCGCGGTGATCCAGCGCTCGTAGCGCTCGCGCTCGTCGGTCGAGAAGCCGAGGTCCGAGAGCTCGGCCAGCAGCACGGTCGGATCGAAGACGCGGATCACGACCTTCTCGCCGTAGGCCGTCGCCATGCTCGAGACGCGCAGCTCGCACTCGCGGTCGGCGCGCTGGGTCTTGATCCGGCCGTCCTGCGCGCGCCGGCGCTCGGCGATGTTCATGCCGGCGAGCACCTTCACGCGCGAGCTGACCGCGCCGTGCACGACGAGCGGCAGCCGCTCGATCTCGTGCAGGATGCCGTCGATGCGGAAGCGCACGACGGCGTCCTTCGCGCGCGGCTCGAGGTGGATGTCGGAGGCGCGCTGCTCGAAGGCGTAGTTGAGCAGGTAGTCGACCGCCGCGATCACGTGCTCGTCCTGCGAGGCCGCGAGCTCGGCGTTGCTGCGCAGCTCGACGAGGCGCACGAGCGCGCTGCCGGGCGCTGCGGGCGCGATCTCGCGCTCGGCCTGCGTCACGCGCGAGCGGAAGCCGTGCACGCGCGAGAGGATCGCGAGGATGTCGCTCTTGGCCGCGACCACGTAGCGCAGCGGCTCCTGCATCGCGCTCTCGAGCGCCTCGCGCAGCGCGCTGTCGAAGGGATCCGTGATCGCGATCCGGATGCCCTCGCCGGTGCGCTCGAGCGGCAGCACCACGTGGTGCAGCGCGAAGGGCCGCGAGAGGCTCTTCGCGACGAGCTCGTTGTCGACCCGCAGCGGGTCGATCTTCTGGTACGCGAGGCCGGACTCGCGCGCGAGCACCTCGGCGATGCGGTCCTCGTCGAGGCGCCGCTTGCCGTTGCCGGCGTCGGCCACGAGGCCCGCGGCGACGATCTCGGCCGGCGTGACCTCGTAGCGCGACGCCGCGTGCGAGCGGACCGAGCCGACCCGGGCCTTCAGCACCTGGCTGCGCAGCGTCGTCGCGCGCGCGCGCACGCCCGCGCCGGCCTCGGGGGCGATCGCGCCGTGCCTGGCGAGGATCTCGACGAGCTCTTCGAGCGTCAGCGCGGGCCGCGCGGCGCCGCGCTGCACGGCCGCGCCGGCGCCTGCGTTTCCCCTCGAATTGCCTGCCATCTGCACGACCCCTCGGCTGCGCGGTCCGGGGCTGTGTATCGGCCATCCGGGGGGAGAACCGCTGCGCGCGGGGCCCGGCTCCGGGTCCTAAGAGAATGGAGACCCGAGATCGCGCCCCACGGGGGCGCAGAGGCCTCGGGGCGCCCGCACACCGGGGCGCGCGCGCTCGCCAGCGCCGCACAGAGCGCTGCGCCATATTCCGCCGCGCTCGGCGGCCGGCCCTGCCGGAGCGCAGCGCGCGTCCCCATCGTCTAGAGGCCTAGGACTTCGCCCTTTCAAGGCGGCAACACGGGTTCGAATCCCGTTGGGGACGCCACCTCTCCTCGCGAATGCGGGAGCTCGCGAGGGGACGAGCTCGGCGTGGGATGTCGGCAGCCCGCGGCGCCGTCGACCCCGATCGTCCCGCAAGAGGACGGCCGCGCCGGGGACGCCGTCGCGACCCTCCGCACGCAGCTCGGCGAGAGGAGCGAGCGCTGCCGGAAGTTCGGACGCAAGAGACCGCGCGGTCGGTCCGGATCTGCGCGCCCTTGCCCCGCCTCGGGCATCCCACCGCCGAGGCACGCCCGTTCCGATCGGCGCCGCGCTAGGCGCCCGCCTCCGGGGTCCAGCGCCGTCGCGAGCTCAGCAGACCTCCGACGGCGAGCAGCGCGATGAGCGCGAGCTGTCCGGGAGTCGAGAGCAGGGGCACGGAGGCCGTCGGATTCATGAGCATGTCCAGACTGTGGACGAGTCCGAGGTCGTCCGACCCGAACTCGAGGTAGTCGTCCGCATCCGTGAGAGCGAAGTTCAGGGCCGAATTGCCCCCGCCGAGGTCGACCAGAACGACGTTCGTGACGCCGTGCAGGGCGAGGTCGTCCCGGGCCAGCGTCAGGAGTGCGAGCGGCGACTGACCGGGGGAGGTCGGGACGACCGAGACCCAGGTCGGCGTGCCGATCGTGATCGAGCCGACGGATGCGTTGTTGGCCCGCGAGAGCCCCGTCGACGCGCCGGACACCTCGTACCATGTTCCATCCGACCACAGCGTCCACCAGGCGGGCCAGGCCTCGTGCCGGATGTGGTCCTTCTCGCCGGTGTCGTCGGAGGTCACGGTGATGAACACCTTCTGGCCCGGACGGACGGTGTTCTTGATCGTGACCGTGTCGCCGCTGACGGTGGCCGAGAAGATGCCCCCGCACAGCGCGTTGATCCGATCCCTCACCTTCTGTGCCTTCTGCTCCTTCGTGTCGGTCGCCAGGACGTCGACGTCGACCGGCATGCAGTTGTCGCCCGTCGAGGACTTGAAGCCGAGCTTGATCGTGCCCCCGGCCGTGGGCGGAAAGAACTTGAAATCCGTCCCCGATGCCGGCGTCCCCGCTAACAGGAAGATTGCCGCGGCCGCGGGAACGAGGCTGGAACGACTCGACGACACGCTGCGAATGGAGCCATGCATAGGACGCCCTCCGAGAGCGGCGAGCCCGGAAGGGAATCCGCGGCTCGCGGTTGGAATTGTCTGCGAGATCGCCACGCTCAACACACGGTATACACCCAGCCCCGGTCCCGGGACGAGAGAAATCGCTGCTCGACGTCCGCCCGGTCGAGCGCATGGGGAGCTAGGTTGCGGGACGAATCCAAGACTGGATCCCAGTCTTGCGACTCCTTTGATCTTGCGTACTTGCGGCGCGTCCGCTCGGGGTTCGAATCCCGTCGGGAACGCCACTCTGCCGCTTCACCCCCGCGCGGCATCCGCGGGCCGCAGCCAGACCTGCCCGCCGGCGTCGACCTCGACGCGCGGTGCGGTCGCGAGTCGCGCTCCGCGGCCGTCCGCGCTCGCGCCGGTGGCCAGGTCGAAGCGCCAGCCGTGCCACGGACAGGTGACGCAGCCGTCGGCGTCGACCGGCGCGTGCTCGAGCGGCCCGAGCCGATGCGGGCAGCGCGTTGCGTGGGCGACGAGCGCGCCGCGCAGCGCGACGATCCGCCAGGTCGCGCCTGCCCACCCGACGCAGAGCGGGAGCGCTTCGCGCAGCGCCGCGAGCGGGCCGAGCGCGCGCGGCGCCGCGCGCGCGGCAGGCTGGCCGCGCGCGAGCTCGCGCGCGCGGCGCAGCATCATCGACTCGTCCTCGTCCCAGAGCCGCGTGTAGAGCTGCGTGTAGCTTGCGCCGATCGCGTCGGCCTGCGCGGCTGCGACGCCCGGCAGCCAGAACTCGACCTCGACCTCGCTGTGCTCCCCGCGCTCCGCCACCCGCGTCCAGATCTCGCTGCCGCTGCCGGGCCCCTCGAGCGTGCGCGCGACATAGCGGGGCGCATCGGGCTCGATCGCGAGCTCGAGGCGGATCGCGCTCCCGCCGGGAAGGCCGATGCGCGCGCGCCAGCCCCAGGCGCCTGCGCCCTCGCACGCGACCCAGGCGAAGCTCGCGCGGTGGAGCCAGGGCAGGTGCTCCCAGTCGCGGACGTTCTCCCAGACGCGTTCGACCGGAACGGGCAGGCGCCGCCGGTAGAGCGCGACGCGCGCGAGAGCGGGCCGGGTCACGCGCGCAGCGTACCCGAGATCTGTGTTAGTCGAGCGCGGGCCCGCGGGAGCGGCCCGGCGGATCGCTGGGGGGGAGGCCGCGGGGCGCCGCAGCGGGGCGCCGGCGGCGCCGGCGCGGCGCCGGAACCTCTCAGGAACGCGCAGCTTTCCGCGCAGCGGCCGGATTCCGCTCAAGCTTTCCCAGGGGCCCGCCGATGCGTCTCCCAGACCTGCTGGGAGCCCCGGATGGCGATCCGACCCTTTGCCTTCGGCGTCCGCCTGCGACACGGGAGCCGCACCGTGCGCGTGCGCCAGAGCCGCGAGAGCGCCCGGCGCTACGTGCTCGAGGACGCGCGCGCCGGGCGCGGCACGCGGCGGCGGGACCACGCATCCCTCGCCGGCGCGCTGCGCGACCTCGCGCAGACCTGGCGCGGGCGGCTGCACTAGCGGCGCCGCAGCCCGCGGCGGTGCTACCAAGGGGCGCGCGGCGCGAGGCGCCGGCGGCAGCTCGTCCGGCGAGCGCTGGATCGGGCAAGAGCGGGGATCCGCGATGCGGCGCCGGCCGGGGAGCCGGACGGCGCGGGGAGCGCATGGGCGCCAGCGACCGGAACAAGCAGCTGGTGCGGAGCTATTTCGACGCGATCGGCGCGTCGGATCTCGAGCGGGTCGCGTCGCTGATGGCGCCCGACCTGCGCTTCCGCTGCGCGGGCGGGACCGGCGCCGTGGACTCCGTGGTGTTCCACTCGCCCGCGGAGCTGCTCGCGGATCTGCGGCAGAGCCTCGGCGGGCTCTTCGACGCGGCGGTCGGGATCGCGCCCGAGATCCTGAGCCTCACGGCCGAGGAGGACCGCGTGGTCGCGGAGGTCCGGATCCGCGGGCGCTCGGCCCACACGGGACGGGGCTACGACAACCTCTACGCGTTCTTCTTCTGGATCCGCGACGGCCGCTTCCGCGAGATCCACGAGCACCTCGACACGGCGTACGTGAACGCGGCGCTGCTCGGGCCCGCCGGGATCGCCTCCGGCGCGGAGCTGCCCTGGCTCGGCCGCGAGCGCTGAGCCTCCGCGCGCGGCCCGGCCCGGACGCCGCGCTCAGCGCGGGTCCGCGGGCGGAGCCAGCGACACCGGCGCCGGCACCGCGCGCGCGAGCCCGCTCGGCTCGGGGGCCAGGCGCGCGGGCGCGGGGACGCCGTAGGCGCGCGCGATGCGCTGCGAGGCCGGCTCGAAGAGCGCCGCATCGAGCACGATCTGGCTGCGCACGCCGTTCGGGTCGAAGACCACGGTGTGGTAGTCGCCCTCGGGCTGCTGGAACGCCTCCGCGAGCGCGGCGATCGAATCGATCCTGCGGCCGTTCACCTCGCGCACGCAGAGCTCGCCGACGTCGTGGTAGCCGATGTTGTAGGCGTCGGCGAGCACCTGCGAGAGGATCACGACGCGCTCGCCCGGGCGCTTCTGGCTGTGCGCGTCGAGGTGGTAGCGGAACACGAGCTCGCCGGGCGCGAGCCCGCTCCAGTTCGGTCCCCAGGCGCGCAGGTAGTCGCCGTCGAGCTCGCGGAAGACGAGGCCGCCCGCGACGAGATAGGCGGGGGCGAGGTTCTCGCGGCGCCACGGGATGCGGCGCGCCTCGGCCGCGTAGCGCCGCAGCGTGAGCTCGACCTCGACCTCCCGCGCGTCGCGCCAGACGCGCGCGCGGAGCACGTCGCCCGGTCGGTGGCCGTCGAGCGGCAGGTGCGCCAGCCCGAGGCGCCCGTAGCGCGGGTGCCTGTAGTTGCCGATCGCATCGATCGGATGGCCGTCGAGCTCGAGCAGGATGTCGCGCGGCGCGAGCACGCCGTCGGCCGTGCTCTCGGGGCGCACGTCGCGCAGCAGCACCCCTCGCGGCGCGCCGCTCCAGCCCAGGTACTTCGCGAGCGCCTCGTCGCGGTTGTTCTGCCAGACGATCCCGAGCGAGGCGAAGCCGCCGTAGCGCTCGGGCGCGCGCGCGGCCTTGACGTAGGCCGCGAGGATCTCCGCCGGGATCGCCGAGGCGTGCTGCTGCTGCTGCGAGGTCGTGAGCCCGATCAGCCTGCCGCGCCGGAAGACCGGCTCGGCCCAGCCGCCCGACTCGAGATCGCTGCGCAGCAGCAGGAAGGCGTGATCGAGGGTGCCGTAGCGCGAGGCGCGCACCTCGATCCGGCTCACGCGCGAGGTCGAGACCTCGAGCTGGCGCTTCTCCCAGCGCACGGACTCGACGCTGCCCTCGATCGGCGCGCCCTCCGCGATCGCGACGGGCTCGAGGTCGTCGAAGAAGCCCGGCAGGTCGACGGCGAGCAGCGCGAGGTCGACCTCGGGATCCACGTGCACCACGCGCGCGGCGCTGAGCTGCGCGCTGCCGCGCTTCTCGACCTCGATCAGGGTCGCGTCGGCGACCATCTGCGCGCGCGTGAGCAGCAGCGGTCCCTCGACCACGACCGCCGACGCGACGAGCGGCGCCGGCGGCAGCTTCGCCCAGGGGCGGCGCGCGTCCCAGCCCTGCGCCGTGATCGAGAGCGCGACGACGTGCTCGGCGTAGTCGGGCGCCGCGCGCGCGCGCGGCGCCGGGAGCAGCGCGAGCGCGAGCCCGAGCGCCAGCCCCGCCGGCCCGATCCCCATCCGCGCGCTCACAGCCTGCGGTCCTGCGGCACGCCGTAGAGCTCGAGGATCTCCGCGTTGGCCGCGTCCGCGGCGGCGCGGTCGAGCACGCCGAAGCGCCCGAAGTAGCCGAAGTCGAAGACCTGGAAGGGCTCGCGGTTCTGCTCGAGCGCCTCGATCAGGTCCTCGAGCCGGTGGATCGGCCGGCCGTTCACCTGCTCGACGAGCATGTAGCGGTAGTAGGCCATCTGCGCGTTGACCGGGTGGATCAGCCGGCGCGCGAGCACCACGGTCTCGCGCAGCAGGCGCTCCGGCTCGACCAGGTAGCGGTGCAGGAACTCGTAGCCGAGGTGCGCCTCGCTGCGGTTCGACCACTCGTCGCCGAAGGTCGAGACGAGCTCGCGGTCGAGCGCCTCGAAGACGAGTCCCGCGTAGACGAAGTAGCGCGGCTGGATGTCGTAGCGGTTCGCGAAGCGCTGGATCGGCGGGTAGGGGCGCATCGGCACCGCGAGCTCGAGGCGCTGGCTGCCGCGCAGGACGCGCAGCTGCGTCGCGTCGCCCGACTGGTGGCGGTCGAGCAGCACGCCGAAGTTCAGGAGCACGCCCGCGACCGGCACGCTGCCGTCGTTCGCGACCGCGCGGCCGTCGACCGAGAGCAGCACGTCGCCGACTTGCACGTGGGGATCGGCGCTGCTGCCGGGAAACACGAAGTCGACGCGCACGCCGCTCTCGCCCGGGCGCATGCCCGCGGCCGCGCGCGCGGCCGGGTTCTCGAGGTTCGAGGTCGAGACGCCGAGCTCGGGATAGCCGTCGTAGCGGCCGTCGCGGATGTCGTCGAGGAAGTGGCGCACGACCTCGATCGGGATGAAGAAGCCGACGTTCTCGAGGTGCGAGGCCGCCTGGAACGCGACGCCGACGACCTTCCCGGCCTGGATCACGGGTCCGCCGCTGTTCCCGGGGTTGATCGCCGCATCGGTCTGGACGGTCAGGTGCGAGTCGAGGCCCGAGTGCGAGTAGAGGTTCATCTCGATGCGCGAGACGACGCCGCGCGTGGACGAGAGCAGCTGCCCACCCGAGGGATAGCCATAGGTCTCGACCGCGCTGCCGGGCGCGGGGAGTCCGCCGAGCCGCAGCGCGGGCACGCGCGCGAGGCGCTCGGCGTCCTCGAGCTCGAGCAGCGCGAGGTCGCAGTCGTGGCCGATCTCGCGCACGCGCGCCTGGTACGGGGTCGGATCGCCCTGCAGGTAGACCAGCAGCAGGCGCGAATCGCTCGCGACGTGCGCGTTGGTCAGGATCCCGCCGCCCTCGATCGCGAAGCCGCTCCCCGAGCTCTGCTGCGATGCCGGCGCGTCCCAGGGGGCGAACCAGTTGCCGCGCTGCGACTGGTTCACGATCCGCACCACGGAGCGCGCGATGTGGTTCTCTTCGGCGCTGGCCGGCGCCGCACAGGCGACTAGCGCGAGGGCGCTGCGCAGCAGCGCCGAACGCGCGCGGCGACGGACCCCCGGCGCGCGGCGGGCGCAGCGCAGCGTCATCCGGTCCGGGTCCTGCGCTCGCAGGCGAAGCGGGGCCTCACAGGCCGGCACCTTAGCCGCTCGGCCCGGCTTCGGCATCGCGGCGGTAGCGCAGGAAGCTCCAGTCGCCGCTGGCTTCGCGGGAGTGCGAGACGAAGCGCGGCGGACCGAGCAGCGCCGCGAGCCGCGGCTCGGGCGGGAGCGCCCCCGCGCCGTGCTCGGGCGCGAGCGCGGCCTCGCAGACCGAGAGCAGGAGCTCGTCCACCCGGCAGGGCGCGCGGTAGAGCGCAGCGGCCGTCGCCGGACCCGCCTCGACCAGCAGGGTCGGAGCGTCCGGCCGCGCGCGGAGCGTGCGCTCCGCGAGCGCGGCGAGCGCGCCGCGGATCCCGGGCTGCGCGAGCTCGGCGACCTCGCAGCGCCCGCGCAGCGCGCGCGGCAGCGCGCCCGCGCACCCGCGCGGGACGAGCAGCAGGACCGGCTCGCGCGCGGCGAAGAGCGGGTGCGCCGGGTCGAGGCCGGCGCCGCGCGTGAGCACCGCGCTGCGCGGCGGCCGCGCGCGGCCCACGCAGTCGCGGCGCCAGGCGGCGAGCGCGGCCGCGCGCGCGGGGCTCGGGTGGAGCGCGTGCGTGAGCTCGGGCTCCGCGCGCAGGATGCGTCCGGTCGCGAGGATCCAGTCGGCGCGCGCGCGCGCGGCTCCGAGCGCGAGCCGGTCGCGCTCGGAGGCGGGCGACTCCGGGCCGATCCGGAGCACCCGCAGCGCGCCCTGCGCGAAGCGCGCCGCGGAGCAGACGTGCAGCACGCCGCGCGCTCCGGCCGGGTCGACGCCCCAGAGCCGCTCGAGCTCGCCGCCGATCTGCCGGGCCAAGGCTCCCGGACCCGCTCGTGCCACCCCGGCCCCCCTCGCTTCGCCTCGTCTATGCTGGCCCAGGACCGCGGAGCGCGGGAGGTCGCATGCGCATCGGAGAGATCCTCGGCGAGGAGCTGCTCGCCAACGGCAAGCCGCTCGACGGCGTGCGCATCCTCGCGGTCGAGCAGATGCAGGCGCTGCCCTTTGCGACCCAGCTGCTCTCCCATCTCGGGGCCTCGGTGGTCAAGATCGAGCACCCCGTGACCGGCGATTCCGGCCGCGGCGCCCAGCCGGCGCTGCGCGATCGCGACGGGCGCCTGGTCGGCGCGACCTACCTGCGCAACAACCTGAACAAGCAGAGCGTGGGCCTCGACCTGAAGCACCCCGAGGGCCTCGCGCTCTTCAAGCGCCTGGTGCCGCACTACGACGTGGTCGGCGAGAACTTCAAGCCCGGCACGATGCAGCGCCTCGGCCTCGGCTATGCGGAGCTCGCGGCGCTGCATCCGGGGCTCGTCTACGTCTCGGTCTCGGGCTTCGGCAACCTGGTCGAGTCGCCCTACGCGAGCTGGCCGGCCTACGCGGCGATCGCCGAGGGCATGGGCGGCTTCCCCGAGTCGCGCCGCGAGGAGGGCGAGCGGCCGCGCCTCGGGACCGCGGGCGCGCTCGGCGACATCGGCAGCGCGCTCTTCGCGGCGATCGGGATCCTCGCGGCGTTGCGCCAGCGCGAGCGCAGCGGGCGCGGGCAGCACGTCGACGTCGCGATGTTCGATGCGATGGTCGCGATGGCCGACGTCGTGCCCTTCTTCTGGTCGATGGGGCAGCGCGGGCGCGGCGACCGCGTCGTCGGCGTGCTCTCCGCCTACCGCGCGCGCGACGGCTACTTCATCGTGCAGGCGGTGCGCGACCACCAGCTCGCGGCGCTCGCGCGCTGCCTCGGGCGCGAGGCCTGGCTCGAGGACCCTAGGCTCGCGACGCGCGCGGGCTGGACCCGGCACGCGGAGGCGATCGTGCGCCCCGCGATCGAGACCTGGGCCGCCGACAAGACGATGCTCGAGGCCTGCGCGGCGCTCTGCGCGGCCGGCGTCGCGGCCGGGCCCTGCTTCGGGGCCGAGCAGATCGTCTCGGATCCGCACGTGCGGGATCGCCACATGCTGATCGAGGTGCCGCGTCCGGACGGCGGGGAGCCGCTGCTCGTCGTGGGCAACCCGATCAAGCTCTCGGGCACCGCCGAGGGCCCGGTCCGCTCCTGGCCGATGCTCGGCGAGCACACCGACGCGATCCTCGCGGCGGATCTCGGCCTCAGCCAGGCGGAGATCGCGGACCTGCGCGCGAAGGGGGTCGTGGGCGGGGGGGCCGCGACCGCCGCGCGCTAGCTAGCGCGCGCGCAGCCGCCTCCCGATCGCGCTCCAGGGAATCCAGAACGCATAACACACGAAGTTCGGCGAGCGCGTGTGCGTGTGCATCAGCAGCGCGATCCCGAGCTGCATCAGGAAGAGCCCGGGCACGAGCAGGAGGCGCAGGCGCCGGTGCAGCAGGGCCAGCGGCGCGAGGAGCTCGAGCGCGACGCTCGCGAAAGCCGCGGCCTGCGCGAGCCCGCGCCGCTCGGCCAGCCAGAGCCCGATCCCGGGCAGATCGGGCTTGCGGTAGTGGTGCACGATCAGGAGGTTCGAGAAGCTGTCGGAAAAGATCCATTCGAGTCCGCCGAAGCGCAGCTTCGAGATCCCCGCGCCGAGGAACATCAGCACCATCACGAGCCAGGCGCAGCGCAGCGGCCAGCGGTACTCGCCGCTCTGCGCGGGCGCGGGCGCGAGGCCGCGGCGCCGGCGCCACCAGGCGTCGAGCGAGAGCGCGTCGCCCGCGCGCGAGCAGGCCAGCACGCCGAGCAGCAGCAGCGAGACGTGCTCCGGGTGCGCGACCTTGCCGAAGTTCTGGCCGAGGCCGACGACGTAGAGCCCGAGCAGGAAGCCCGCGCCGCAGGCCGTGCGCGTGAAGAGTCCGACGCAGCCGAGCGCGAGGCAGAGCTCGTAGAGCCCGAGCAGCGCGCCGAAGGTCTCCGGGCCCGGCAGCGCCTCGGGCAGCCAGCGGAAGAAGGAGATCGGCGCCCAGCTCTGCTCGCCGAAGAGCCGCGTGACGGTCTCCGCGCTGCGCCCGCGCCAGTTGTAGAAGCAGAGATAGCCGAGCAGCAGGATCCGGCAGAGCGCGAGGTCCAGGGGCGCCTGCGGCGCGAACCAGAAGCGCTCCCAGCGGCGGCCCCACGCGCTCACGGCGCGCGCTCCGCGCCGGCGGGCGCGCGCTCGATCGCCTCGATCAGCTCGCGGCGCTCGGGCCGCCCGCGGTTCAGCGCGTGGCGCTCGAGCAGGTAATGCTCGCGGTAGAGCCGCAGGCCCGTGAGCGCGGGCAGCTCGGGGCGCTCGCTCGCGCGCAGCTCGTCGTAGGCGCGGAGCAGCTCGCGCAGCAGCCCCGGGACGCGCTCGGCGTCGAGTCGCAGGGCGCGCTCGAAGAGCCGGCGCAGGTGCTTGATCCGCGTGCTCGTGGCCGCGCGGATCCAGCTGCGGTCGAGCGCGATCTCCACGCCCTGCGCGACGCCCACGAGCGCCATCTGCTGGTAGTCGCGGCGTCCGGCCAGGGAGCGCGAGAACATCGGGTAGTAGGAGAAGGGGAAGAGCTCCGCGGCGGTTGCGATCGAGAGCAGATGCCCGCCGAGCAGGATCGCGATCAGCGCGTGCACGAGGCGGCGGCGCGCGGGGGAAAGCGCGGCGGCGGGATGCGGGGCGAGAGACGGGTCGCGGGTTTGGGCGGGCACGCGGCAGCGCTCGCGGGCACGCTAGCACAGCGAGGCCTTCGCTAGGCTCCGCGCGCGTGACGGCAGCGCCGCTCAGCTCCGCCCCGGCTCCCGGGATCCGAGCGCTGCTCGCGATCGCGGCCTTCGGCGTCGCGCTGCGGCTCGCGCTGCTCTTCGCAGCCGGCGAGCTCGAGCTGCTCTCGGACGAGACCCGCTACGTCTACCTCGCGCTGCACTGGAACCACTTCGGCTACTACCCGGACACCCACCGTTACCTCTGGCCGCCCGGCTACGCGTTCCTGCTCGCGCAGGCGATGCAGCACTTCGGCTTCTCGGGCCTCTTCGCGCTGCGCCTGCTGCAGGCGCTCGCCTGCGGCGCCGCGGGAGTCGCGATCGCGTCGATCGCGCAGCGCCTCTTCGGCGCGCGCGCCGCGCGGCTCGCCGCGTGGATCTGGTGCCTCTACCTGCCGCTGATCGGCTTCAGCCACGAGCTGCGCACCGAGACCTTCTTCCTCGCGAGCTTCGCTCCCGCGCTGCTCCTGCTGCTCGCGCTGCTCGCCGAGCCCGAGCGTCCGCCCGAGCGGCGCCTCGTCGCGGCGGGCGCGCTCTTCGCCGCGGGCCTCTACCTGAAGGAGGCGCCGCAGTTCCTCTCGCCGCTGCTCGCGCTCCTGATCGCGTGGCGCGCGCCGGGGCCGGGCTGGCGCGAGGGACTCCGCCGCGCCTCGCTCTTCCTGCTGGTGCAGGCGGTGCTGATCGCGCCCTGGACGCTGCGCAACGCCGAGGTCTACGGCCGCTTCGTGCCGGTCGCGAGCAGCATCGGCGAGAACGCCTTCGTCGGTCTGAACGGCTTCTACCGGAACTACGAGCTCAACTCCTACGCGCGCAGCTTCCTGGATCAGCCGACGCCGCTCGATGCGTCGCGGCGCTGGTTCATCGAGCCGCCCGCACGGCCCTTCTGGGAGCGCGCCGACGCGATCCAGAACACGCCGGACCGCATGTCCGAGAACCTGCGCCGCGGGCTCGCCTACGCCGCGGCCGAGCCCGCCTGGTTCCTGCGCTCGCGCATCAAGAAGCTCGCGGACCTCGTGGTGCCGTCCTCGTTCTTCCTGCGGCGCCTCGGCCTGCGCGGCTACCAGGGCAGCGCCCTCGAGCGCGACGGGCTGCGCCAGGCGCTGATCGTCTGGGCGCTCGCGGGACCGCTGCTGCTGCTGCCGCTCGCGCTCGCGGGCTTCGCGCTGCTGCGGCTGCGCGCCGGCGAGCGCGCCTGCGTCGCGCTCGTGCTCGGCTACTTCGGGGCGACCGCGCTGCTCGTCTCGATGACGCGCTTCCGCGTGCCGATGCTGCCGCTCCTGATCCCGCTCGCGGCGGGCCTGCTCGCGCGGGGCGTGCCGGCGGCGCCGCGCGGCCGCGGCCGGCTCGCGGCCGCGTCGCTCGCGCTTTTCGCACTCGGCTTCCTCTGGTGGGTCGACTGGCCCGAGCTGCGCCTGGCCGTGGACTACGCCTGGAACCTGAGGCGGCTCTCGTGAGCGCGCGGGCGCCCGCGCGCGGCTCCGGCACCGCGCTGCACCGGATCTGCGCGCTGCTGCTCTGCCTCGAGCTCGGCGCGTGGGCCTGGCTCCACCGCAGCGACGCGGAGCTGCGCTGGCAGGTCGCGCGCGGCAGCGCCGGGGAGCGCATCGACGCGCTGCACGTGCTCGCGAACCGCGGGACGCCGGACCCCGCGCTCTTCGGCGACGCGCTCGTGCGCAGCCTGCTCGCGAACCCGGACGACCGCCTGAAGGAGCTCGCGTTCGCGCACGAGATCGGCAAGTTCGGCGACTCCGGGCTGCAGGCGCAGCACGTGTACCGCTACGCGGGCAGCGACACCGCCCACTGGTGGCGCGCCTACGTGCTGCACTCGGCGAAGGTCGGCGGCGGCCCGCGCCTCGACCGCCAGGCGCTGCGCTGGTGGTTCGACTCCGTGGCGGAGCATCCGCCCGACCTGCAGCAGGCGCGCGCGCACATCGTGGCCGCGCGCAGCCTCTCCGAGCGCCGGCGCCAGGTGCTCGGAGCCGAATCCGACGACTAGCGCAGGTCCGCCCAGACCGGCGCGTGGTCCGAGGCGCTCTGGCCGAGCTGCTTCTTGCGGAACTCGCGGTCGATCTCGACCGCCGCGAGGCGCGCGCGCACGGGCTCGGTGCCGAGCAGGAAGTCGATGCGCAGGCCCTGGTTCTTGTGGAAGGCGCCGCCGCGGTAGTCCCACCAGGAGTAGCCGCGCGCGTCCGGGTGCAGCGCGCGGTAGAGGTCGACGAGGCCCCAGTCGAGTAGGCGCGCGAAGCGCGCGCGCTCCTCGGGGGTGTGGAAGATCTGGCCCGCGAGCTCGCTCTCGCTCCAGCTGTCGAGCGGTCCCGGGCAGACGTTCAGGTCGCCGCACAGGACCAGCGCCTCGTCGCGCCGCCGCGTGGTCGCGAGGAACGCGTGCAGCGAGTCGAGCCAGGCGAGCTTGCGCGGAAAGTCCTCGTGCTCGAGCGTCTTGCCGTTCGGGCAGTACACCGTGCAGAAGCGCAGGCCGCCGCTCTCGGCGCAGAGCAGGCGCGCGCCCATCGCGTCCTGCTGCGGCAGGCCCGCCTGCACCCGCGCGAGCGGCGCGCGGCTCGCGATCGCGACTCCGTTCCAGGCCTTCTGGCCGTGCACGAGCACGTGGTAGCCCGCGCGCTCGAAGGCCTCGCGCGGGAACTGCGCGTCCTCGAGCTTGAGCTCCTGGAAGCCGACGAGGTCCGGCTGGCGCTCCGCGAGCCAGTGCAGCGCGAAGTCGAGCCGCGCGCGCAGTCCGTTCACGTTCCAGGTCGCGATGCGCAGGGGAGGGCTCCTCGCGGCGCGGCTTTGACGAGCCGCGCGCGATCCTAGACCATCCGCCGCCGGGATGGAGCGATGAAGGCGGAAGGCGCGCTGCGCGGGCGCGCGCTCGGCGTGGTGTTCGGCGCCTTCGTCGCGCAGATGGGCCTGGGCCTGGCCTACGTGCGCGCGCCGCTCTTCAAGGACATCATCGCGGAGTTCGGCTGGAGCCGCGGCGACTTCTCGGCTGCGGCGGCGGTCACCAACTTCGCGGTGGCCGGGCTCTCGCCGCTGGTCGGCTGGCTGACCTTCCGGCTCGGCGCGCGCGCGGTCGTGTCGGCCTCGCTCGCGTGGGCGGGGGTGCTCTTCGCGCTCTTCAGCCGGATGCAGAGCTACGGCGAGCTCGTCGCGCTCCACGTCGGGCTCGGCTTCATGGTCGCGGGCGTCGGCGACATCGCGGTCGGCAGTGCGGTCGCGGGCTGGGTCGCGCGCGGCCGCGGCATCGCGCTCGGCGTCGTCTACAGCGGGTCGAACGTCGGCGGCTTCCTGGTTTCGATCGCGGTGCCGAGCGTGCTCGCGCGCGGCGGCAGCTGGCGCGATGCGCTGCTCTTTACCGCGGGCGCGGCGCTCCTCGTGCTGCTGCCGCTCGCCGCGCTCGGGCTGCGCGACCCGCCCGCAGCGCTGCCGGCGGCCGCGGCGCGCGCGGCCCCGGAGCCGGCGGCGCCGGGCGAGGCGGGCGGGATCTCGCTCGCCGAGGCGCTGCGCACGCGCGAGTTCTGGCTGCTCTGGGGCGCGCTCTTCGCGTTCTACTTCTACTACCTCGGGATCCAGCCGCACCTCGTCGCGTACTTCACGGATCTCGGGATTCCGCTCGACCAGGCGAGCTACGGCTTCGGCGCGAGCGTCGCGGTGGGCGTGCTGGCCAAGCTCGGCATCGGGCTGATCGGCGACCGCTGGCCCGCGCGCCGCGCCCTCCTGCTCAACTTCGCGCTGCTCTGCGCGGCCTCGCTGCTGCTGCTCGCGGCCCCGCTCAGCGCGCGCGTGCTGCCGCTCTTCCTGCTCCTGCACGGGCTCGCGGTCGCGGCCCAGAACGTCGCGTATCCGCTGATCGTCGCGCACTGCTTCGGCGCGCGGAACCTCGCGCAGATCTACGGCGTGCTGATGCTCGCGCTCGCGCCGGGCGGCGGCCTCGGCTCGACCTTCGCGGGCTACGTCTTCGACTGGAGCGGGAGCTATCGCCCCGCGCTGCAGCTCTTCGCACTGCTCAATGCGGGGGCTCTGCTCGCGATCCTGGCGCTGCGCGCGGAGCGCCCGGCAGCGGCGGGCCGGGAGCCGGCGCGGGGCTGACGCGCGAGGCGAGCTCGCGCGCGAGGCGCCGCGCACCGGCGTGCTCCGGGTCGCGCGCGAGCACGGCGCGCAGATCGTCGCGCGCCGCGTCGAGCTGCCCGAGCTCCGCGCGCAGCTTCGCGCGCTCCATCTGCAGCGCGGGCGATCCGGGCAGCGCCGCGAGCCCTGCGTCGAGTGCGCGCAGCGCGAGCTCGCGGCGCTCCGCGCGCGCGAGCAGCCGCGCGAGCCCGAGCGCGCGCAGCTCCGGCGACGGCGCGCGCGCGAGCTCGCCGAGCGCGCGCTCGAGGAAGCGCGCGCGCTGCGCGGCCAGCGCCAGATGCGGGTTCAGCGCGCGCGCCGCCCGGAAGCACGCGAGCGCCTCCTCGAGCGCGAGCTGCGCCTCGAAGAAGAGACCCGCGTTCACGAGCTCGACGGGGCCATCGGGGCTGATCGCGCGCGCGCGCCGCGCCGCCGCGAGCGCCCGCTCGGGCTCGCGCGCGGCGAAGTGGAGCGCCTGCTGCAGGAAGTAGTGGCTCGCGAGCGAGCGGTCGAGGAAGCTCGCGTGCCGGAAGTCGGCGCGCTCGATGCTCTCCACCCGCCAGGACTCCCAGCGCGCCTCGGGCGGCGGCGCCGCGCCGCGCGGCCAGACCCGGTAGACGAGCCCGTGCGGGTAGAGCCGCATCGCGCTGCGCGAGAGGTCGACGTCGTGCGCGACGTAGACCGGGCGCAGGCGCGGATCGATCCCGCTCTCGAGCGGCAGGCCGCTGCCGACCCAGCGCAGCTCGAGATCGGGGCGCAGGCCTTCGACGGCCCAGAGGTAGGTGATCGGAAACGCGGTGTTGTCCTCGCCCGCGAAGAGCAGCGCGCCGGGCTCGAGCGCCGCGAGCACGCGGCTCGCGAACGCGTGCGCGATGCGGTCGTCGGACGCGTCCGCGCCGCGGTAGTGCAGCGCGAGGGTCGCCGCGGGCAGCGCGAAGAGCAGCGCGCGGCGCCAGCGCGGCGAGGGCGCGGGGCCCTCGAGGCGCGCGAGGCCCGCGCCCGCGATCAGCGAGAGCACGAGCCAGGCCGGGATCCGGTAGCGGCCCCAGTGGAACAGGTCGTTGTAGCTGCCGTGCCACGCGACGAGCGCGAAGTTCGCCGCGCAGAGCGCGAGGCCCGCCGCGAGTCGCGCCGGCGCCTCGCGCGCGAGCGCGACGGCGCCCACGAGCAGCGCGGCGCAGACCGGCGCGCCGAGCTCGGCGGGCAGCCGGCGCAGCTCGAAGAGGCCGACGCGCGCGACGTCGGCGGCGCTCCGGATCCAGCTCTGGTCCCAGTAGTGGCGCCGGCTCAGGTACTCGACGAGGCCGGAGAGATGGCTCGGATCGCCCCAGGTCTGGATCGCCTCCGCGCTCGCCGCCCACGGCAGATAGGCGTAGAGCGAGAGACCGGGCAGCGCCCAGAGCACGGCGCCGATGCGCTGCGCGGCGGGCTGGCGGGCCCGCAGCGTGCGCCAGAGCGCGAGCGGAAGCAGGATCGCGATCAGCGTGTGGTTCGCGAGGCCGAGCCCGAGCCAGAGCCAGGCGCGCGCGAGCGGCCGCAGCGCGCCCGCGCGCGCGCGCAGCAGGCTGCGCAGCGCGAGCGCGGTGAGCAGCGCCGCGAGCGTGTAGACGCGCGCCGTGACGGCCTCGCCCCAGAAGCTCGCGGAGAACGCGAAGCAGAGCGCGGTCGCGGCGGCCGCGGCGCGCGGCGCCCCGAGCTCGCGCGCGAGGCTGCGCACGAGCGCGACCGCCGCGGCCGCGCAGAGCGGCGAGAACGCGTTCAGCGCGAGCGCGGGCGAGAGCCAGGGCAGGGCGCGGATCCAGGCGTGCCCGAGCAGCAGGTAGAGCGGGTAGCCGGTCGGGTGCGCGAGGCGCAGGGTCGCGGCGGCCGTCACGAGCTCGCCCGAGTCGCCCGTCGTGACCACGCGCGCGAGCGTCGCGGCGTAGGCGCCGAGCGCGACGGCCGCGACGAGCGCCGCGTCCTGCCACTCGCTGCGCCGATCGCCGTCCGCGCGCGCCGTCACGCGCGGAGAGAAACCCAGGCGGCTGCGCGCGACAAGGGGTAACGTGAGCGCCCCGATGGAACCTCGCCTGCGGCGCGCGGGTCTCGAGCTGGTCGCCGTTTCCTTTCTCGTGCTCTTCCAGGAGCTCGCGCTGATCCGCTGGTTGGGGAGCCAGGTCCGGGTCCTCGCCTACTTCCCGAACCTGGTGCTGATCAGCGCCTTTCTCGGGCTCGGGATCGGCGCGCTCCGCGCGGGCCGCGCGCCGCTGCGCTGGCTCTGGCCCGCGAGCCTGCTGCTGCTCGGCGCGAGCGCGCAGCTGCTCTCGCGCGTGGCCTTCACGCAGGATTCGATCGAGGCGGGCGAGCACCTCTTCCTGCTCTACTACGACCTGCCGAAGGGCGCGCCCGTGGTCGAGGGAGTGCGGCTGCCGATCGCGCTCTGCTTTGCGCTCTCGGCGCTCTGCTTCGCACCGCTCGGCCAGCGGATCGCGGAGCGACTCGCGCTGTTTGCGGCAGAGGGGCGCCTCCTGCAGGGCTATGCCTGCGATCTGCTCGGCTCGCTCTTCGGCGTCGCGCTCTTCGCGCTCGCGAGCTTCGGCGGCAGCGGGCCGCGCAGCTGGCTCGGCGTGCTGCTCGCGCCGGGCGCGCTGCTCTTCTCGGGTCGCTGGCTCTGGACCTATCTGATCGGCGCGATCGGAGTCGGATTCCTGCTCGCGGCACAGCCCGACAAGGGCATCGTCTACAGCCCCTACTACGCGGTGCGCGCGCTGCCGCGCGTCGACGAGAACCTGATCGTGCTCGCGAACGGCTCGCTGCACCAGACCGGCGTGCCGCTGCGCCGCGGGACGCCGCCGGCCTCGGAGCGCCACGCGCGCATCCTGCAGGGCTACCACCTGCCCTATCGCATGCTCGCGCGCGCGCCGCGCCGGGCGCTCGTGCTCGGCGCGGGCACCGGCAACGACGTGTCGGTGCTGCTCGACGAGGGCGCCGAGCAGATCGACGCCGTCGAGATCGACCCGGTGATCCTCGCGGTCGGCCGCGCGGAGCATCCCGACCGGCCCTACGACTCGCCGCGCGTCCGCGTCTTCAACACCGACGCGCGCTCCTTCCTGAACGACGCGCAGGAGCGCTACGACCTGATCGTCTTCGGCACGCTCGACTCGCTGACCCGGCTCTCCGCGCTCTCCAACGTGCGCCTCGACAACTTCGTCTACACCGAGGACGGCCTGCGCGCGGCGCAGCGCCTGCTCACGCCCGACGGCGGCCTGCTGCTCTACTTCGCGACCGCGACCGGCTACATCCACAGCCACCTGGTCGGGATGCTCGCGCGCAGCTTCGGCGAGCTGCCGCACTTCGTGCAGCAGGAGTTCGAGCTCTTCAACAGCATCTACCTCGCCGGGCCGGCCTTCGCCGGGCTGCCGCCGCACGGCGAGGCGGCGAGCGAGCGCTACCTGCGCGAGGTGCTGCCGGCGCTCTCGCTGCCGAGCGACGACTGGCCCTTCCTGTATCTCGAGCGCCGCGGGGTGTCGGGCTTCTACTGGTCGCTGATCGCGCTCTTCCTCGGGCTCGCGGCCGCGGCCGTCTGGCTGGCCGCCCCGGGCGCGCGCGGGGCGCGCGGGCTCGGCTCCTTCGACGCGGAGATGTTCCTGTTCGGCGTGGGCTTCCTGCTGCTCGAGTCGAAGTTCGTGACCGCGATGAACCTGCTCTGGGGCGCGACCTGGCTCACGAGCGCGGTCGTGTTCGGCGCGATCCTCGCGACCGTGCTGGCGGCGACGAGCGCGATGCACGCGGCGCGCGCGCGCGCCGACCGGATGCTCGCGTTCACCCTGCTCGCGCTCGCCGCGACGGCGCTGCTGCCGCCGGCCTCCCTGCTCGCGCTCGCGGGTCCGCTGCGCCTCGCGGCCTCGGTGCTCTGCGTGGGCGCGCCGGTCTTCTTCGCGTCGGCCGCCTTCGCGCTGCGCTTCCGGGCGCGCGCGCAGGCGCCCCGCGCCTTCGCCTGGAACCTGCTCGGCTCGGTCGCGGGGGGCCTGCTCGAGTTCCTCGCGATGGCCTTCGGGCTCGCGGCGCTCACCCTCGTGGCCGCGCTCGCCTACGCCGGGGCGCTCTGGCTCTCGCGCCGCGGCAGCCCTGCCGCAGCTCCCGCGTAGGCGGGCGGCGAATCGCCCCGCGCCCCGCCGCCCCCCGTCCAGTGGGGTTCGCGCCCCGCCGATGAAGGGGGGAATGCCGAGCTGCCTCGCGCGCGCCCTCGTCTGCCTCGCGTTGGCCGCCCCCGCGGCCGCCGAGGTGTATCGCTGGGTCGACGCGCGCGGCCAGCTGCACTTCAGCCAGAGCCTCGATCGGGTGCCCGCCGCGCAGCGCGCGGCCGCGCTGGCGGCCTCCCAGCAGGCGCCCGAGGTCGCGCTCCAGACCTACCGCAGCGAGGCGCCGGGCGCGGCCGCAGCGCCCGCGGCGCGCGCGGGACGCGCGGAGCCGCTGCGCGTGCCCTTCGCGCGGCGCGGCGGCGTGATGCTCGTGAGCGCGCGGATCGACGATCGGATCGAGCTGCCCTGCCTGGTCGATACCGGCGCGAGCTCGGTCTCGCTGCCGCGCGCCGCGGTCGAGGCGCTCGGGATCCCGATCGGCCCCGAGACTCCGCGCGTGCTCGTGGGCACCGCGAACGGGACGATCCGGGTTCCGGTCGTGCGCCTCGAGTCGGTGCAGCTCGGCGGCGCGCGCGTCGAGGATCTCGAGGCGCACGTGAGCGATTCGATGCAGGTCGGGCTGCTCGGCGGCGCCTTCTTCAACCACTTCGTCTACGCCGTCGACGCGGCCGCGGGCGTACTCACGCTGACGCCCAACGAGGGTCTGCGCGGCGGTCTCGACGAGGGCGAGTGGCGCGAGCGCTTCCGAGCGCTGCGCGACTCCCTCGCCCAGCTCGAGGGCCATCTCGACTCGCGCGAGATCACGCGGCCGGCGCGGCGCGCCGAGCTCGAGGCCCGGCGCGAGGAGCTGCGCGCGCAGCTCGCGGAGCTCGAGCGCGAGGCGACGCTGCGCGAGGTCCCGGCGGCCTGGCGCGATCCGGAGGGACTCCGATGAGGACGCAGGCTCGAGCGCGCGCTCGGAAGGCCCGCTGCGCGTGGCTGCTCGCGGGATGGCTCGGCCTCGGAGCCGCATCCGCGGGGCCGCCCGCGCGCGCGGAGCTCTACCGCTGTGCCCGGTCCGGGGGCGGCGTGACCTTCACCAACGACCCGAGCGCGTGTCCGGGCGCCGATCCGGCTCCGGCCGAGGACCGCATCCAGCGCGTGCCCGGCGGCGACTCCGCGGCGGCGGCCGGCGCCGGTCCGCCCGCGCGCGCGGCCCGGATCGCGCGCGACCCGGGCGGCGAGGCCGCGGAGGCGGCGGTCTGGCGCGGGCGCAAGCGCCAGGCCGAGGCCGAGCTGCGCGCGGTCCGCGGCGAGCGCGAGGCGCTCGAGCAGTACCTCACGCACTGCAACCACGGGCGCCAGCTCTTCACGCGCAACCAGAACGGGATCAAGTCGAGCGTCTCCTGCAGCGGGCTGCGCGAGCAGCACGCGGCGCTCGGCAAGCGCGAGCGGGAGCTCGCGCACTTCCTCGCCGAGGAGCTCGAGGAGGAGTGCCGGCGCTCGGGGTGCCTGCCGGGCTGGCTGCGCTAGGCGGAGCGCTCAGGCGCGCGCAAACAGCGCGTCGAGGCGCTCGAGCAGCCCGGGATCCAACACGACGCCCGAGGCCGCCGCGTTCTCCTCGAGCTGCGGCACGCGGGTCGCGCCGACCAGCAGGCTCGCGACGTTGGGCTCGCGCAGGCACCACGCGAGCGCGAGCTGCGCGGTCGTGAGCCCGCGCTCGCGCGCGAGCGGCTCGAGCTGCGCGACGCGCGCGCGCAGCGATTCGCCGAGATAGCGGGCCATGAAGGGGCTGCGCGCCGCATCCGCGCCGCGGCTGCCGGCGGGCGCAGCGGCCTGCGCGTACTTCCCGGTCAGCACGCCCTGCGCGAGCGGGCTCCAGGCGAGCTGGGAGACGCCGAGCCAGCGGCTGGCCCGCAGCAGCCTGCGCTCGGGGTCGCGCTGGAGCAGCGAGTACTCGGGCTGGTTCGAGACCGGCCGCGGCGCGCGCAGCCGCCGCGCGGTCCAGGCTGCGCGCAGGATCTGGCGCGGGGTCCAGAGCGAGACGCCCCAGTAGCGCAGCTTGCCCGCGCGCACGAGGTCGGCGTAGGTCGCGACGGTCTCCTCGAGCGGCGTCTCGGGATCGAAGCGGTGGCACTGGTGCAGATCGATGTGGTCGCAGCCGAGCCGCCGCAGCGAGGCCTCGACGCTCGCGACGAGGTGCTTGCGCGAGAGCCCGCGCTGGTTCGCGCCGGGCCCGGTCGGGAAGTAGGCCTTGGTCGCGATCACGAGCTCGCCGCGCGGCAGCTCGCGCAGCGCCTTGCCGAGCGCCTCCTCGCAGGCGCCGTCCGAGTAGACGTCCGCGGTGTCGAAGAGGTTGATGCCGAGCTCGAAGGCGCGCTGCACCAGCGCGCGCGTCCCGCCCGCGTCGACGCTCGAGCCGAGCGTGAGCCAGCTGCCGAGGCCGATCTCCGAGACGCGCAGGCCGCTGTGCCCGAGGCGGCGGTAGTTCACGCGCGCAGCATACAGGGCCGGATCGCGCGCGAGCCGCCGCTCGCTTGCCCGGCAGCGCTCGCTCGGGCACGCTCGCGCCGATGGCGTCCGCAGCAGCCGCGCGTTCCGGGCCGCCGGCCGAGCCGCAGCGGCTGCGCGCGCTGGCGCGCCACTGGTTCAGCGAGACCGAGCTCGTCGCGTGGCAGGGGCGCCGCTACCTGCACAAGCGCTACCGCGTGCCCTGGCTCGGCGCCTGGCTCCCCGCGCTGCCGCGCGCGCTCGCGCGCCACGAGCTCGCATTCGCGCGGGAGCTCGCGGGCCTGCGCGGTGTTGCGCCGCCCGCTCGGCCCTACGGCGAGTGCGCGCTGCTGCGCGAGTGGGTCGAGGGCTCGAGTCTCCGCGAGTGCGCCCGGGCCGGGGTGGCGCTGCCCGCCGCGTTCTTCGACGAGCTGCGCGCGCTCGTCGACGCGCTCCACGCGCGCGGCATCGCCCACAACGATCTCGAGCGCAAGGGGAACGTCCTCGTCGACGCGGCGGGGCATCCCGTGCTGATCGACTTCCAGATCGCGCTGCGCGGCTACCGCGGGAGGTCGCGCCTCCTGCGCGCGCTCTCGCAGCGCGTGCTCCGCGAGCTCCAGCGCCAGGACCTGCGCTATCTGCACAAGAGCAAGCGCAAGCTGCGGCCGGACCTCTGCAGCGCCGAGGACCTGCGCCTCGCGCGCGAGCGGAGCCCGCTCGCGCGCGCCTATCGCCCGCTCTGGCGCGTGCTGCACGGGCTCAAGCGCGCGCTCGTGCCGAAGGGCAGCGACCGGCTGCGCTTCTCGCGGCGGACCTAGCGGACGCGATGCTGGCGCTCGCGGCTCCGAGCCCGCAGGGCTGGGCGGCGCGCGTGCTGCGCGAGCCGCTCGAGCTGCTCGTCGATCACGCGCACTGCGAGAAGAAGGCGGCCGGGATGGCCGTGCGGCTGCTCTTCCGCTACCCGAGCGCGGGCTTCCTGCAGGCGCCGCTCTCGCGGCTCGCGCGCGAGGAGCTCGTGCACTACGAGCAGGTGCTCGCGCTGCTCGCGGAGCGCGGCGGGGAGCTGCGCCCGCTGCGCCCGAGCCCCTACGCGGGGCGCCTGCGCCGGCTGGTGCGCGCGGGCGAGCCCGAGCAGCTGCTCGACACGCTGCTCGTCTGCGCGCTGATCGAGGCGCGCAGCTGCGAGCGCTTCCAGGAGCTCGCGCAGCACTGCCCGGACGCACGCCTCGCGGCGTTCTACCAGGGCCTCGTCGCGTCGGAGGCGCGCCACCATCAGGTCTACAGCGAGCTCGCGCGCGAGCTCGCGCCGGCAGCGCCGCTGCGCGAGCGTCTCGCGGAGCTCGCGCGCGAGGAGGCGGCGATCCTCGCCTCGCTGCCGCCGCAGACGCGCATGCACGCTTGACGCTCGCGCCGCGCGTGGGCGAGAGTGCCGCTCGGAGTCCAGGGCCGGAGGAGGGCGAGATGGAGATCCAGACCGAACGCGTGCAGATCGCGCTGCCCGGCGGCGCGCGGATGGGCGGCTACCTGGCGCGGCCCAGGGGCGGTGAGCGCCGCGCCGCGGTGATCGTCTACATGGAGATCTTCGGCGTGAACCCGCACATCCGCAGCGTCGTGGACCGCGTCGCGCGGGAGGGCTACGTGGCGCTGGCTCCGGACTTCTTCCACCGCACGGGGCCCGGGGTCGAGTACGGCTACGACGAGCAGGGCATGGCCGCGGGCATGAAGCTCCTGATGCAGCTCGACGCCGACCAGATGATCGAGGACGCGCGCGCGGCGGTCGCGTTCCTGCGCGCCCGCCCCGACGTGCGCGGCGACAAGCTCGGCGCGATGGGCTTCTGCATCGGCGGCCACATGACCTATCTCACCGCCTGCGAGACCGACGTCGCGGCCGCCGCGAGCTTCTACGGCGGCGGCATCGCGGGTCCGCAGGGTCCCGGCGGCAAGCCCTCGACGCTCGGCCGCACGCCGAAGATCCGCGGTCGCCTGCTCTGCCTCTTCGGCGAGAAGGATGCGCTGATCCCGCCCGCGCAGGTCGAGGCGATCCGCGCGGCGCTCGCGCAGGCCGGCACGCGGCACGAGGTCGTAGTCTACCCGGGCGCCGACCACGGATTCTTCTGCAACGAGCGCGCGAGCTACCAGGAGGCCGCCGCCGCGAACGCCTGGACGCGCGTCCAGCGGCTCTTCGCGGAAGAGCTCGGCTAGGCCAAGAGCGCGCGGAGCGCCGCGAGCAGCGCGTCGACGCGCTCCGGGCGCGCGTTCTCGCCCATCAGACCGACGCGCCAGACGCGCCCCGCGAGCGCGCCGAGGCCGCCGCCGACCTCGATCCCGTGCTCGAGCAGGAGCTGCCGGCGCAGCGCGGCCTCGCCGCGCTGCTGCACGCGGGCGGGCAGCGTGAGCGCGGTCAGCATCGGCAGCCGGTAGCGCGCCTCGACCAGCGGCTCGAAGCCGAGCGGAGCCACGCCCGCGACGAGGCGCTCGGCCGCGTCGCGGTGGCGCTGGCTGCGCGCGGCCATGCCCTCCTCCTCGACCAGCGCGAGCGCCTCGGCGAGCGCGTAGATCGCGGAGATCGGAGCCGTGTGGTGGTAGACGCGCTCGCTGCCGTAGTAGCCGCCGAGCAGCGTGAGGTCGAGGTACCAGCTCTGCACCGGCTGCTTGCGGCGGCGCACGCGCTCGAGCGCGCGCGCCGAGAAGCTCGCGGGCGAGAGGCCGGGCGGGCAGGAGAGGCACTTCTGGGTGCCGCTGTAGGCCGCGTCGACGCCCCAGGCGTCGAGCTCGAGCGGCAGGCCGCCGAGCGAGGTCACGCAGTCGAGCGCGAAGAGCGCGCCGGCCTCGCGCGCCGCGCGCGCGATCGCCGCGAGCGGCTGGCACACGCCGGTCGAGGTCTCCGCGTGGACGCAGGCGACCAGCGCGGGCCGCACGCGCGCGATCGCCTCGGCCATCTCGGCCTCGGGCAGCGGCGTGCCGAAGGGCGTCTCGATCCGGGTCACGCGCGCGCCCGCGCGCTTCGCGACCTCGCACATGCGCTGGCCGAAGACGCCCGCGACGCCGATCAGCGCCTCGTCGCCGGGCTCGATCAGGTTCGCGAAGCAGGCCTCCATGCCCGCGCTGCCGGTTCCCGAGAGCGGCAGGGTCATCGGGTTCTGCGTCCCGAAGAGCCGCCGCAGGCGCTCCTGCAGCTCCTCGACGAGCGCGAGGAAGGCGGGGTCGAGGTGCCCGAGCAGCGGCCGCGACATCGCCTCGAGCACGCGCGGGTGGGCGTTCGAGGGACCGGGGCCGAGCAGCAGGCGCTGCGGCAGATCGGCGAGCGGCGACTTCGACATCGCGGCCAATCCTAGCTTTCATAGGGGTGTGGCACGCGCGCTCCTCGCAGTCGCCGCGCTCGCGCTCGCGGGCGCTCTGGCCTACCGCCTCGGCGCGGCCTCCTGCGCCGGCGGTGCGCCGCTGGACGCGATCGATCCGGCCTCGGAGGCCGCGCTCGAGCGCGCGCTCGAGCGCGGCGGCGCGGCGCCCGGAGCCGCGCCGCCGGAAGACCCTCCGCGATGACCGCGCTGCGCGACCGCGAGGCCGTCGAGGCCGAGGAGCGCGAGCGCCTCGCGCGCTACGCGGTCGCGAGCGCCGAGTCGCGCGGCCGCGTCGTCGCCGAGCCTCCGCACCGCCTGCGCACCGCCTTCCAGCGCGACCGCGACCGCGTGGTCCACTCGCGCGCGTTCCGGCGCCTCGAGTACAAGACCCAGGTCTTCGTGCGCCACGAGGGCGACCACTACCGCAACCGGCTGACCCACACGCTCGAGGGCAGCCAGATCGCGCGCACGATCGCGCGCGCTCTCCGGCTCAACGAGGAGCTCGCGGAGGCGATCGTGCTCGCGCACGACCTCGGCCACACGCCCTTCGGCCATGCGGGCGAGCGCGTGCTCGCCGAGCTGATGCGCGGGCACGGCGGCTTCGACCACAACCGCCAGAGCCTGCGCGTCGTCGACCTGCTCGAGGAGCGCTACCCGGGCTTTCGCGGGCTCAACCTCTGCTCGGAGACGCGCGAGGGCATCCTCAAGCACGGCGTGCACTGGGAGCACCCGGTGCCGCTGCCGCCCGCGTCGGAGCAGCCCTGTCTCGAGGCGCAGGTCGCCGACCTCGCGGACGAGATCGCCTACGTGAACCACGACGTCGACGACGGCCTGCGCTCGGGCCTGCTCTCCGCCGAGGCGCTCGCGCGGATCCCGCTCTGGACCGAGCTGCGCGAGGCCACGCGGCGCCGGATCGGGGAGGCCGGCGAGGGGGTGCTGCGCGCGCGGACGATCGGGGCGCTGATCGACCGGCTGGTGGGCGATCTGGTCGAGACCAGCGCGCGCCGGCTCGAGGCGGCGGCTCCCGCGGACGTCGCGGCGGTCAGGAGCCGCGCCGAGCCGCTGCTCGGCTACTCGGGCCCGCTCGACCGCGAGCGGCGCCGGCTCAAGCGCTTCCTCCACGACGAGCTCTACCTGCACCCGCACGTGGTGGAGGCCACCCAGGCGTCGGTGCCGCTGCTGCGAGAGCTCTTCGAGGCGTACCACAAGGACCCCGCCTGGCTTCCGGCCCACGTGCGCACGCGCTTCGCGGTCGACGGCGAGGCCCGCGCGATCGCGGACTACATCGCGGGCATGACCGACCGCTTCGCCCACAGCGAGCGCGCGCGCGTGCGGGGCGAGGCGTGAGCGAAGCCGTGCCGGGCGAGGCGTGAGCGCAGCCGCGCCGGGCGAGGCGCTCTGTGTGGTGCTGATGACCGTTCCGGACGCGGAGACGGGGCAGCGCCTCGCGCGCGCGCTCGTCGAGGAGGGGCTCGCGGCCTGCGTGAACCGGGTGCCGGGCCTGCGCTCGGTGTACCGCTGGCAGGGGGCCGTCCAGGAGGACGCGGAGGAGCTCCTGATCGCGAAGACCCGCAGCGATCTCGTGCCGGCGCTGGCGAAGCGCGTCTCGGCCCTCCATCCTTACGACCTTCCCGAGGTGATCGCGCTCCCGCTGGTAGGGGGCAGCGCCGCCTATCTGGACTGGCTTCGAACGGAGTCGAGTGCATGACGCCCGCCGTGCTCCTGCCGGAGGCGCTGGAGCGCGCCGCCCTGGCGCTCGAGCGCGACGCCGACGCGATCCGCCCCGCGAACGGGGATCCGCGCCGCCTGCTCGCCGGCCTCGGCGTCGACGGCGCGGCGCGCGTGCTCGGCTGGCTGCTCGCCGAGCTCCCGGACGCGGGCGGCGCGCTCGCCGACGCCTGGGTCGAGCTCGGAGACGAGGCCGCGCAGGCGCTGCTCGCGGTGCGCGAGGAGGGGCTCGGCAAGCCCGGGCGCAAGGCGCTCCGCCGCGCGCGCCACCGGCTGCGCTCGCGAGGCGTCGATCTCGGCGGCGGGGCGCCGCCGCCGACGGTCGCGAAGCTGCCTCCGGTGGCGGGCGATCGCCTCGACGAAGCGCTGGTATCTCCGCAAGATCCGACCGGAATGCGCATGGTCTACTTGATCTCGGGCCACCCCTCGGGCGGCGCTCGCATCTTCGAGATCCTGCTCGACGAGCAGCGCGGCATCGCCGAGTTCGAGCTCTACAGCACCGGGCGCAGCCAGGTGCGCAGCTTCGTGCGCCAGTTCACCGGGCGCGGGCACTTCCCGGGCGTCGCCGCCGAGCCCGAGGCCGTCCGCGCGCTGATCGCGCGCTGCGCGGCGCGGCAGTCGGCGGCAAAGCCCTTCCCGCGCGGCTTCGCCGAGTGGCGCGGCAAGCTCGCGCCGGGGGCCTCGGCGCTCGCGCCGGGCGCGCTCGCGCGCGAGGCGCTCGGCGCGGCGGGCGACGCAGCCGCGCTCGAGCGCGTCGCGGCCCGGATCCGCGAGGGCCTGCTGGGTCCCTGGCCGCCGCCCGCGGAGGCGCTGCAGCCGCTCGCGAACCGCTTCGAGGAGCTGCGCAAGAGCGCGCTGATCGTCGCCGATCACCAGCGCGAGGCGCAGATCGACGCGGCGCTCGCGGAGGCCCTGCCGGGCGTCTTCGACGGCGCCTTCCGAGCGATCTGCGCGGACCGCTTCGAGGAGAACGCCTACCTCGCGTGGAAGCAGGCGCGGGAGCCCGAGGCGCGCGACTGCCTCGCCGCGGCGGCGGCCTTCCGCACGCCCTCCGGCGCCGAGGTCGTCGCGCGCGCGATGCTGGACACGCTGTGCGCGCCCCTGCTCGCGCGCATGCGCGAGGCGCGGGGTGCGGAGGCGAAGCCTGCGTCCCTGCTCGTGACACCGGGGAGCTAGTTCGAGACGCTGCGGGCCCGCGGAGGGGCGGGCACTGCGCTGCTGGGGGACCGAATGAGACGGCGATGGAGACGGCGCGACGAGGGCGGAGACAACCGCCGCAACAGCCTCGACGCCGCGCGGATCTGCGAGGAGCTGGTCGAGGCCGGCATCGGCGGCGTGGCGAGCCTCGCGCCGCTCGCGCTGGACGGTGTGTCGAGCGAGCGCGCGCTGCTCTGCGAGGGCAGCGGCGCCGGGGGCGAGCGCATCCTGCTGGGATTCGCGCCGCAGGACGGCATGGACGCGCTGCTGGCCGTGCTGGCCGCGCCGGGCGACGCCGTGCAGCGCCTCGCGGTCGCGCCGCGCTGGTCGGCCGCCGCGCAGCGCGCGCTCGAGAAGCTGCGCAGCGGGCAGCGGGTGCGCGCGCTCGTCGGCGTCGCGGGCGGTGAGGCGGAGGCGCTTCCGCTCGGCCGCGCGCCGCGCGGCGCCGCGCTGCCGGCCGCGCGCGTGGTCGACGCGATCGCGGACCCGATCCGGCGCGAGCTCTTCGGCCGCGCGGTCGCAGCGCTCGAGGGCCTCGCGGCGAAGCACGGGGGCGGCGTGCGCGGCTTCGGCGAGCGCGTCGAGCTCGTGGTGCTCGCGCGCACGGCCGCGGTGCTGCGCGACACCGGAGGCGTCGCGCTCGAGACCTGGCTCGGCGAGCGCAGCACGGCGCCGCTCGGCCCCGACGATCTGCCCGACGCGATGGACCGGCTCGAGGGCGCGCTGCGCAAGCGCCTCGGCGACCGGCGCGCGCGCTCCGGCGAGGAGGGGCTGCGCGCGCAGCTCGCGCTGCGCGCCGCGAGCGCGGCCGGCGGTCGCGGCGCAAGGCTGTGGCCCTTCGGCGGGGCGTCGCTCGAGGTGATCGACTTCGCCGCCGTGGGCGACGACGGCGTCCCGCTGCTCGGCGCGCTGCGCGAGGAGCTCACGCTCGAGGCGCTCGCGGAGATCCTCTCCGCGGCGCTCGGCGCCGCGCCGGCGCTGCCGGGGCTGCTCGCGCAGGCCACTCCGCCGGTGCGCTTCTCCGAGCTGCGGCTCGTGCTGGGCGCGCGGCGTTACTCGGAGGCCGCGCAGCGCGCGCTCGACGCGCTGGACCTGCCGCTCGCGCTCTTCGATCTCGACACCGAGCTCTCGCCGCCCGAGCTGCGCCGGCGCGCTCCGGCGGCCGGACCCGAGTCGGGCGCGCGCAGCCCGGCGCGGCCCCTGCCCTCGCCGACCCCGCGCTACGCGCCGCCGCCGCCCGCCGAGCGGGTGCGCGAGCCCGAGCCGCGCGCCCCGGCCGAGCCCGAGCGATCGCAGTGGGCGCAGGCGCCTGCGGACCCGGCGCGCGAGCCGCGCGGCGAGAGCCCCGGCGACTGGCGCACCGAGGAGGTCTCGGTCTTCGACCTCGAGGACGAGACGCGGCCGCCCGAGGGCGGAGGCGGCGCTGCGGCCGGGCGCCGCCGCCGCCGCGGCCGCCGCCGCGGGCGCCGCGGCGGGAGCGCGGGAGCCGCCTCCGAAGGGGGCCGCGATCGCGGCGAGGGCCAGCGCAGCGAGGCGCGCGAGCGCCGGGAGGGCGGAGAGCCGCTCGCGGCGCGCGAGGACGCCGGCGACGACGAGGCCGAGCCGGTCCGCTTCGCAGCGCCGCGCGAGGCCGAGCCCGACGGCGCCGACGACGAGCTCGCGGCCGAAGACGTGCTCGACGACTCCGACACGCTGCCGATCCTCGACGAGCGCGCCCCCGACCCCGAGGAGGCGAGCTTCCTGGCCCAGGAGCCCGAGCCGGCCGAGGACGAGGAGGAGGAAGAGGAGCCCGGAGAGCGCGCCGACGAGCGCGGCCCGCGCGACCGCTGGCGGCGCGGGCGCCCCGCCGCGGAGCCCGAGGCGCCCGCGCCGCAGCGCCCGCGCCGGCGCGCCGCGATCGTCGCGCTGGCCGACCGCCGCTCGCTCGTCGCGGCGGTCCTGCTCGCGCGCGACCTGCGCCTGCTCCAGGGCATCTGGGTCTATCCGCAGTCGGAGCTCATGACCTTCTTCCGCGGGGTGGCCACGGATCTGGGCGAGGAGACCCCGATCTACATCGTCGGCCTCGCGGCGTCGCCCGCGCGCGAGGCGCTGCAGGCGGCCGCGCTCTACCGGGGTCGCATCACCTGGTTCGACCACCACGACTGGCCGCCCGAGGACCTGGAGAGCCTGCGCCAGGGCATCGGCGAGGGCGAGGTCTTCGTGGTGCCCGGCGCGACGAGTCCGCTGGCCGCGGTGCTGCGCTTCTGCAGCCGCCGCAGCCGCTTCTCCGACAAGCTGGTCGAGCTGTGTGCGGGCCGCTTCAGCGAGCACGACTACGAGCGCTGGGGCCGCCACTGGTGGCATCGCCTCGGCGAGATCGCCGCGCGCAGCGGCGATCGCCGCGCGGAGCTCGAGCCGCTGCTGCAGGGCCGGCCGAGCGAGCTCGCGCGCAGCGCGGCCGTGCTGCCGCCGCCGCCCGCGCCGGCCGAGATCGACTTCGTCGCGGGCCGCGATTTCCGGCTCGTGCACTTCGGCGGCCACATGCTCGTGGTCGTCCCGACGCCGCCGCCCTTCGACTGCCAGCTCGCCGCCCGGATCGCGCGCGAGCGCTACCGCGCGCAGCTGTCGCTCGCCTTCGAGGAGGGCAGCGAGACGCTGCTGCTCACGGCCGACGAGCGCGGTCCGCGCAATCTCGACGTCGGCTCGCTCGCGGTGCACGTGGCCTCGAAGCACGACTGGATCGAGTCGCTGCCCGAGGAGGACCGCAGCGCGGTGCTGCGCGTCGCCGACCTCGCGCGGCGCCCCGAGCGTCTCGACGAGGTGCTGCGGGAGATCGCGATGAGTCGCTCGCTGCTCGAGGGCTGAGCGGTGCCGGGCGCTCCCACGCGCCGCGCCGCTGCGCGCGAGAGCGCCGCGGCGGGACCCTCGGCGAACCTGGTCGAGATCTTCTCGTCGATCCAGGGCGAGGGGCCGCTGGTCGGAGCCCCGGCGCTCTTCATCCGCTTCGGCGAGTGCGACCTGCGCTGCGCCTGGTGCGATTCGCCCGAGACCTGGCGCCCCGCGCGCCGCTGCCGCGTGGAGTGGCCGCGCGGCTCGGGCCGCTTCGAGATCCTCGCGAATCCGGTCGACGTCGGAACCGCGCTGGCGCACGCCGAGCGCCTCGAGCTCGCGCGCCATCGCCACGTGAGCTTCACCGGCGGCGAGCCGCTGCTGCAGCCCGAGCCGCTGCGCGCGCTCGCGCGCGAGGTGCGCCGGCGCGGCGTGGCGAGCCTGCTCGAGACCCACGGACTGCACGCGGGCGCGCTCGAGCAGGTGATCGACGAGATCGACTTCGTCTCGATGGACTGGAAGCTCGCGAGCGACGTGCGGCGCGCGAGCGACGATCCCGCGGCCCCCGCGCGCGACTTCCACGACGCGCACGAGGCCTTCCTGCGCGTCGCGCGCCGCGCGCCCGGGCTCTGCGTGAAGCTCGTGATCACGGCCGCGAGCCAGAGCGCCGAGATCGACGAAGCGGCGCGCCGGGTGGCCGCCGTCGCGCCCGAGGCGACCTTGATCCTGCAGCCGGTGACCCCGGCCGGCCGGGTGCGCGAGACGCCGCGCGCCGAGCGCCTGCTCGAGCACTCGTTCCGGGTCGCGAAGCTGGTGCGCGACGTGCGCCTCGTGCCGCAGACGCACAAGCTCTACGGCGCGCTCTGACTCCGCGCGCGGCGCGCGCGCAGCGCGCCGCGGAAGCGCAGCAGCGCGGCCCGGGACGCCTCGCTGCGCTGGCCGCCGAAGCGCTCGCCGAGATAGGCCTCGGTCAGCACGCCGAAGCTCTCGGCGAGCTCCGGGCGCGCGCGCGCGACCTCGCGCGCGAAGTGCCGCGCGGTCACGCAGGGCCCGCGCGGGAGCCCGCGGCGCCGCAGCAGCGCGAGCGCCGCCGCATAGCTCGCGGGCGCAGCGCCGCGCGCCGCGCGGCTGCGCTGGCCGAACGCGAGCAGGAGCCCGCCGATCCCGAGCGCGCCGAGGACGAGCGCGGCCCGGGAGAGATCCGGGAGCGCGGGCAGCTCGAGCGCGGGGCCCCCCGCGGCGCGCCGCGCGCTGCGCTCGGAGCGGAAGTCCTGCCACGCGAGCCAGGCCCACTTCACGACCTGGATCTGGTCCGCGCGGTCGAAGCCGACCACGCGCTGGTACCACCAGAGCTCGCTCGCGCTCGCGAGGTCGCGCAGGCGCTCGCGCAGCGAGAGCTCCGCTGCGGCGGGCAGGCGCAGATCGGCGGGAGTCGGGTCGTAGCGCACCCAGCCCGCCTGCGCGAAGTGCAGCTCGACCCAGGCGTGGGCATCCGACTGCGAGACCTCGACGAAGTCCCCGATCTCGTTGGTGCGCCCGCCCGCGAAGCCGTTCACGAGGCGCGCGGGCAGCCCGATCGAGCGCGCGAGCACGACCAGCGCGGAGGCGAAGTACTCGCAGTGCCCCGCCATCTCCCCGAGCAGGAAGGCCTCGATCGGCGAGCGCCCCGGGTCCCCCGGCAGCGGCGGCGGGGTGTCGGAATAGCGCCCATGGCTGCGCAGGTGGTCCGCGAGCGCCTGCATGCGGTCGCTGTCGTGCGCGAGCCCGGCGGTGATCTGCTGCGCGAGGGCCGCGACCTCGGGCGCGAGGCGCGGCAGCTGCAGGTAGCGCTCGCCGCCGCGCGGCGCGCGCGCGCGATCGGCGCGCAGGCGGCGCGGCGAGGGCTCGCCGTAGTAGCTGTTGGCCTCGTAGCGGATGCGCTCGTCGGCCTGGCGCGACGCGTAGAGCCCGCCGTTCCCGTCGCGCTCGAGCTGGCGCAGCGTGCCGTGCAGCGCGCGCAGGTCGCCCGCGACGAAGAGCGCGCCGGCCGCGACCGGCTCGCGCACGATGCGCTGGCGCAGGTTCCAGCGCTCCGGCGCGCGCCCGAAGCCGAGCCCGCCCTCGGGGCTGCCGGGGACGATCTCGCGGCCGGCCTGGCTCACGCTCCAGTTCCGGCCGTCGAAGTGGTCGAAGGCGAGGCCGCGCCAGTAGGCCTCCTCGCGCGCGGGGGGGTCGCCCTCGAGCGTCTCCACCCGCAGCACCGCGCTCGCGTCCTTGCGGATGCGCCCGAGGTCGCCGAGCGCGACCCGGTCCGAGAAGCCCGCCAGCGCGAAGCCCGGGCCCAGGCCGGCGCCCGAGATCGCCGTCGAGCGCAGCCGCGGCAGCATCACGAAGAAGACCCCCGCGAGCGCGACCGAGAGCGCGGTCGCGCGCAGCGTGGTGCGCAGCAGTCCCGACTGCAGCGCGCGCGGAAGTCCGGCTTCCTCGTTTCCCTCGATCGCCTCGCTGTGCAGCGTGTGGATCAGGAGCGTCCAGGCGGCGCAGAACACGAAGACCGCGAGCAGCGCGGGGAAGGCGACGCTGTCGGTCAGGTTCGAGGCGAGCACGACCTGGAAGAGCGCGAGCACCACGAGCAGGAACTCGCTGCGGCGGGGCCGTGCGTCGAGCAGCTGCAGCGCCTGGGCGAGCGCGGCGAAGTGGGCGAGCGGGATCGTCGCGGGAGCGTCGCGCGAGGCCGCCTGCAGCGCGATCCCGACGACCGCGAGCAGCCCGAGGTTGAGCAGCAGCGAGCTCTCTTGCCAGCGCATGGGCTCGCCGCGCCGCCAGAAGCCGAGCGCGAGCAGCCCGAGATCGAGCGCGACCGCCCAGGGCGCGAGCTGTCCGGTGCTCCAGAGCGAGGCGCTCGCGACCGCGACGAGCAGCCACGCGGCGAGCGGCCGCGGCGAGCCCACGCGCGCGCGAAAGCTGCGGCGGCTCACGCGGCGGCTCCGCTCGGGTCGGGCTCGACGCGCGCGAGGAAGCTCAGCAGGCGCGCGCGCTGGCCGCGCCCCGCGCCCGCCGGGAGCGCTTCGGAGTCCGTGCGCAGCGAGACGCGCGTTCCCGCGTCGAGCCACGCGACGACCTCGGAGGCCGCCCAGCGCACGCCGCGCTCGAAGGACTCGCCGCGGGCCTGGTTCGCGGTGTGGAGCCGCACCTCGACCTCGCGCTCGCTCTCGCTCTCGAGCTCGCGCACGAGCAGCTGCCGCTGCCGCAGCGAGGCGCGCCAGTGGATGCGCCGCGCCGAATCCCCTGCCGCGTGCGCGCGCAGGCCCGCCGCGACCGCACCGCTCTGGCCCGCGCCCGAGGGCCGATTCTCGCCCGGGCGCGGCCGGCCCAGCGAGAGCGCGGCCTCGACGCGCTCGACCGCCGGATACACGAGCGCCGTCTCGGGGCCCTCGATGCGCAGCGACTTCGAGAAGAGTCCGAAGGGAAAGCGCGTGTGCACGCGGAACTCGAGGAAGCGCAGCGGGCCGCGCGCCTCGGGCCGCAGCGCATAGCTTCGCTGCACGAGCTCGCCGGGTCCGATGCGCAGCGCGAAGCAGCGGCCGCAGGCGCGCGCTCCCGCGCGCGTCGCGAGGAAGTCCTCGATCACGATCGCGAAGGCGGTCGCGCGCGGCTGTGCGTTGCGGATCGCGAGCACGACGCGTGCGGTCCCCTCGGCGAACAGCTCGCTCGGCGTCTCGCGCCGGACCTGGATCCCGCGCAGCGCGGATTCGGAGAGCAGACCCGAGAGCACGAGGAAGGCGAGCATCAGCGCGAGCACGAGGTAGAGCAGGTTGTTGCCGGTGTTCAGCGCCGCGAAGCCGACGCCGAAGCAGAGCGCGCAGAACCACCAGCCCGCGCGCGTCGGGCGCAGGGTCCGCGGCGGGCGCAGCCAGCGCCGCAGCCGCGGCCAGAGGCCCGCCGGCGCCTCCGCTCTGCCGCCTAGAGCGGGACGGGCAGGCGCTCGAGGATTTCGCGCAGGACCCACTGCGCCTCCACCGCACCGCGCGCGCGACCGCCGCGCGGGTCGAGCGCGAGCCGGTGCGCGAGCACGTCGACGGCGAGCTCGCGCACGTCCTCCGGCACGCAGTAGTCGCGCCCCTCGAGCAGCGCGCGCGCCTGCGCCGCGCGCCGCAGCGCGACCGCTCCGCGCGTCGAGACGCCGATCTCGATCGCCTCGTGATCGCGCGTCTCGCGCACCAGCGCGAGCAGATAGTCGACGATCGAGCCCTCGAGCTTCACGCCGCGCGCGAGCTGCTGCAGCGCGCGCAGCTCTTCGACGCTCGCGACCGGCAGCAGCGCGGGCAGCGCGGTCGCGGCGGGGTCGTCGCGCAGGATCGCCGCCTCGGCCTCCGCGGACGGATAGCCGACGCGCGTGCGCACGAGGAAGCGGTCGAGCTGCGACTCGGGCAGCGGATGCGTGCCGTAGTGCTCGAGCGGATTCTGCGTCGCGATCACGAAGAAGGGGCGCGGCAAGGCGTGGGTGACGCCGTCGACCGAGACCGAGCCCTCACCCATCGCCTCGAGCAGCGCCGACTGCGCCTTCGGGCCCGCGCGGTTGATCTCGTCCGCGAGCACCACGTGGGCGAAGAGCGGTCCCGGCTGGAAGCGGAAGCGGCCGGTCGGCACGCCGTCGCGCGCCTCGGGCAGCGCGCTGCCGAGCAGATCGCCGGGCAGCAGATCGCTCGTGAACTGGATCCGGCGGAACGACGCGTCGAGCGAGCGCGCGAGCGCCTGCGCGAGCGTGGTCTTGCCGATGCCGGGGACGTCCTCGAGCAGCAGGTGGCCGCCGGCCACCAGCGTCTCGACCGCGCGGCGCACGAGCTCCGGCTTGCCGCGCAGCGCGCGCTCGACGTTCGCGCAGATGCGATCGGCGCAGGCGGCGGCCTGGCGCGCGTCCGTGATCGCGGCCTCTCCGAGCCCCTGCGCGGGCTCGGGCAGCTTCAGCTCTGCGGGGTGCCCTTCCGGGGAGCGCGACGGCAGTTCCACGGGGGACGTTTCGGCCGCCGGAGGCGCGTGCTGGAGCCGGGCTCGCGCGCGGGCCCCGGGGCCCGCGGCGCCGCAGCGGCCGGCTCAGGGGGCGGCAGCGGGGCGGCAACTGCGCGCGGAGAGGGCGGAGAACTGCGCCGCGAGCGCCGCCTCGCCGCGCTCGCTCGCGGCGCGCCAGTCGGCGACGAAGCGCGCGAGGTCGCCGCGCTGGCGCGCGAGCGCGCAGTCGTAGCGGGGCAGGTCCGCCGCGTAGGTTCCGGCGAGCGCGAGGCAGGCGTCGCTCGTGCGCGCATTGCGCGCGACCGCCTCGGGATCCGCGCTCGCGAGCGACAGCGCGGCGAGCTCGCGCCGGGTCCGCGCGACGAGCGCGGCGCGCCGCTCGGAGACCCGCGCGGGAGGCGACTCGGCGTAGAGCGCGGCGAGCGCATCCCGCAGCGCTTCGAGGCGCGCGGCGATCGCGCGCTGGTCGCGCACCTCGGCCAACCGGCGCGCGGCGGAGGCGGCCCCCTCGTGCCGCGCGAAGAAGGCGACGCTCGCCTCCTGGCCGACGAAGGTCGCGAACCCCTCCGAGAGGCGGGCGTCGCCCGGCAGGAAGACGCTCGCGTGCACGAGCTCGTGCAGCAGCGTCTCGACGAGCCGGCCCGGCGCGAGTGCGAGCAGCGGCGCGGTGAGCGGGTCGGCGAACCAGCCGAGCGTCGAGAAGGCGCGCACGGGGGACACGCAGACGTCGTAGCCCTCGGCGCGCAGCGCCGCGGCCTCGCGCTCGGCGCGCGCGGGATCGAAGAAGCCCTTGTAGGGCAGGCGCCCGACGATCGGGAACCAGAAGCCGGCGGGCGCGAGCTCGCCCGCGCGCGTCGCGACGACGCTCGTCACGACGCGATCGCCCGGCCATGCGACGTAGCTCGTATATTGCCCGCCCACCGCGAGCCCGAGCTCGCGGGCGTAGGCCCGGGCGGCCTGCGCGAGGGCCAGGCGCTCGCGCAGCTCGGGCGGGGTGTCCGGGCGCGCGCGCAGCGACTCGATCGGCTCGCGCGCGAAGAGCAGCCGCAGCTGCCCCCCCGCGACGTGGCCGAGGTAGCAGCCGGAGGTGCTCGCAGCGATGGCGATCGAGAGTCCTGCGCGTCGCCAGCGCGCGCGCTTCGGCCGGATCCCGCTGCGCGCGCTGCGCCGCGAGGCCGCCGAGCGCGCGCTCGCCTTCGCGGTCGAGGCCGGCGCGTCGGGCGCAGAAGAGCTCGAGGACGAGGTCGGCATTCACTGGATCCTGTACGCGCCGGCCGCCGCCGCCGCCGCGGTGCGCGCGGCGGCCGAGCGGGGTCTGGCGGGTGAGGGGAGTCTCGGCGCGTGGCGCGACGAGCCTGAGGTCGACTGGCGCGAGCGCTGGAAGCGGGGTCTCGGCCCGATCGAGATCTCCCCGCGCCTGCGCCTGCGGCCGCCCTTCGCGCCGGCCGGGTCCGACCCCGCGCGCGAGCTGGTCATCGAGCCCGGCCAGGCCTTCGGCACGGGAGGCCACGCCTCGACCTGGCTCGCGCTCGCGGGCCTCGACCGCTGGCGCGAGCGCGGCGCGCGGCCGGCGCGGGTGCTCGATCTCGGCACCGGCAGCGGCGTGCTCGCGCTCGCGGCGCTGCGCCTGTTTCCGGACGCGCGCGCGGTCGCCTGCGACCTCGACCCGCTCGCGTGTCCCGCCGCGCGCGCCAACGCCCGGCGCAACGGGCTCTCCGCGCGGCTCGCGCTCTTCACGGGCGGCGTCGCTGCGCTCGCGCGCGCGCGGGTCTTCGACTGCGTGGTCGCGAATCTGCTGCGGCGCGAGCTCGAGCCGGAGCTCGCGGCGCTCGCGGCGCGCGCCGCTGCCGGGGCCTGTGCGGTCTTCTCGGGGCTGCTCGAGCGCGAGGCCGAGCCGCTCGCGCAGGCGCTGCGCCGCTGCGGCTTCGCGCGCCCCGAGCCGCTCGCGCGCGGCGATGCCGACGGCGAGCGCTGGATCGCGCTGCTCGCGCGCCGCCTGGCCTGAGCGCCCAGACTCAGCGCCCCGCGCGCGGCGTGCGCGCGCGCCAGTCGTCGAGCAGGTCGCGCAGCGTCTGCTCGAGCGGCAGCGCGGGCTGCCAGCCGGTCGCGAGCCGCAGGCGACTCGCATCCCCCACGCTCGCCTCGGTCGCGCGCCAGAGCTCCGGGCTCTCGCAGAGCTCGGGCTCGACGCCCGAGAGCGCGATCAGCGCGCGCACGAGCTCCCGCAGCGTGCGCCCACGCCCGCTCGCGACGTTGTAGACACCGGCCGGTGTCGCTGGATCGAGCAGCCTCAGGTAGGCGCGCACGACGTCGCGCACGTCGAGGAAGTCGCGCGTCGACTCGAGGTTCCCGACCGCGAGCCGCGCGGGAGCGCGGCCGGCCTCGATCGCGGCGAGCTGGCTCGCGAAGGCGGGCAGCGCGAAGGTCGCGCTCTGGCCGGGTCCGCTGTGGTTGAAGGCGCGCGCGCAGACGAGGTCGAGACCGCAGCTCGCGCGCTCGCGCGCGAGCAGCTCCGCGGCGGCCTTGCTGCGGCCGTAGGGCGAGTCGGGTCGCAGCGGATCCGACTCGCGGAAGGGCCGCGCGCCGGGCAGCGCGCGGCCGTAGACGTCGGCGCTGCTGACGAGCAGCAGCCGCGCGCGCGGCGCGGCGCGGCGGAGCGCGTCGATCAGGCTGCGGCTGCCGAGGTAGTTGATCCGCCAGGTCTCGAGCGGCCGCCCGAGCGAGCGCGCGACGGAGCTCTGCGCCGCGAGGTGCACGACCGCATCGGGGGCGAAGGCGGCCAGCGCCGGCGCGAGCGCAGCGGGGTCGGTCACGTCGAGCTCGCGGTCGCTCGCGCGCGTCTCGGCGCCCGCGCTCGCGAGCTCGCGCAGGAGATGGGGACCCACGAAGCCGGCGGCTCCCGTCACGAAGACGCGCACGCTCGCAGCCTGCCGCAGGCGCGCGGGCCGTGCTAACGCCGGCATCCCGGGAGCCGCGCGCGGTGCGGGGCGGGCCGCGCGGCTGGCCCGCTCCGGGCGAGCCGAGTAGCCTGCCGCGCCAAGGGGGGAAGGCCGCAGATGATCCTCGGCGTGGCCGGCACCAACGGCGCGGGCAAGGGCGAGGTGGTGGCCTTCCTGCGCGAGCGCAGCTTCCACGCCTACTCGCTCTCCGACGTGATCCGGGACGAGCTCGCGCGGCAGGGGCTGCCCGAAGTGCGCGAGCGCATGATCGACCTCGGCCGCGCGCTGCGCGAGCGCGAGGGTCCCGGCGCGCTCGCGCAGCGGCTGCTGCCGCGGCTGCAGCCCGACCGCCACTACGCGATCGATTCGATCCGCCATCCGGCCGAGGTCCAGGTGCTGCGCAGCGCGGCGCGCGGCTTCCGGCTGCTCTGGGTCGAGGCGCCGGAGGCGCTGCGCCTCGAGCGCCTGCGCAAGCGCGCGCGACCGGGCGATCCGCAGACCCTCGAAGAGCTGCGCCGCCTCGAGGGCCGCGAGCTGCGCAGCGCGGATCCGTCCGCGCAGCAGCTGCTCGACGTGCGCGAGCTCGCCGACCACGTGGTCGCGAACGACGCCGGCCTCGAAGCGCTGCACCAGGAGCTGCAGCGCCTGATCGCGACGGACCTGCGCTTCGAGCGGCCCGGCTGGGACGAGTACTTCATGTCGATCGCGCGCGTGGTCGCCTCGCGCAGCAACTGCGTCAAGCGCAAGGTCGCGGCCGTGATCACGGTCGACCGGCGCATCATCGCGACCGGCTACAACGGCACCCCGCGCGGGGTGCGCAACTGCAACGAGGGCGGCTGCCCGCGCTGCAACAGCTTCGGTCCGAGCGGCGCGCAGCTCGGCGAATGCCTCTGCTCGCACGCCGAGGAGAACGCGATCACGCAGTCCGCCTACCACGGCGTCCGCGTCCGCGGCGCCACGCTCTACTCGACCTTCTGCCCCTGCCTGATCTGCACCAAGATGATCATCAACGCGGGCCTCGCGGAGGTGGTCTTCAGCGCGGACTACCCGATGGGGGAGGTCTCGCTGCGCCTGCTCGGAGAGGCCGGGCTCTCCGTGCGGCAGCTCGATCCGGGCCCAATCGCCCACGGGTGAAATTGTTCGGCGCTCTCGCTTGAAGTCATTCCTAACAGCGTTCTAGACTCGCTCGCTCCGGGGGCGAGCCCGCCCCGAAGCCAGGAGGGCTTCCGTGTCGGCCTCGGTTCGCCCAGAGTTCGAACGCTCCAAGCCCATCACCGAATCCAAGCTCGAGCAGCTGCACCCCAGCGCGATCCGGGGATCCGAGCCCGTGCTCGCGCTGCTCGCGCGCGTCGCGGCAGAGCGCATCGCGCTGCGCCGCGGCATGAACCGGCGGATCCATCCCGAGGAGGCCTGGATCGCCGACTGCTCTCCGCGCGGGCTCCGGCTGCGCACGCGCAACTTCGAGCCGACCCGCTCGAGCCATCTCTATCTGAACTTCGCGCTCGACGGGCGCGCGCACTTCTTCCGCTGCGCGCTGCTCGAGCGGCTCGCGGACGGCGAGCTCCTCGCGGCGCTCCCGGAGGCCGTCCACCGGGCGGACCGGCGCGACGACGACCGCGAGGCCGCGGCGCCCGACCCGGTCGTCCTGCGCGGGCCGGAGGGCCCCGCGTGGGCCGGCCGCATCGTGGACCAGTCGGGGCGGGGGCTCGGCGTCAGCATCGCGGGCGCGCCCCCCTTTGCGATCGGAGATCCGCTGCAGCTCGAGATCACGGGCGGCGCGCTGGCCGGGCAGCGCTGGCACGCCGAGCTGTGCCACCTGCGCGCGACCGCGACGGGCGTCCGGGTCGGACTGGACCTCGCCACGGCGCCGAGAGGCCCGCTCTCGGTCCGGTCGCTCGAGCGGGCGGTAACCCCCACGGCGCTCGACCGCGTGCGCCAGCGAAGCGGCCTGCTCAAGGCCGGCCTGCGCGCCGCGGTCGACCGCGCGCTCACGGCGGCGGGCGGCGCTCCGCGGCTCCCCGCGATCCGGATCGTCGATTTCGAGAACCGCGCGGGCGAGTCGCTGCGCGGGATCCTGGACGCGAACGGCGAGACGCGCGGCGCGCCCGCCGTGATCATCCCGCCGGCCTGGGGGCGCACCAAGGAGACGCTGATGCCGCTCGCGCTCGCGGTCGTGGCGGCCTTCCGCCAGGCCGGCGAGCCCGTGGTCGTGCTGCGCTTCGACGGCATCCGCAAGCGCGGCGAGTCCTTCCGGGACCCCGAGTGCCGCGCGCCCGGCCGCGACCACCATCGCTTCAGCTTCACGCAGGGCGTGCGCGACATCCAGACGAGCATGGACTTCCTCGAGCGCTCGCCGGAGTTCCGCAGCCGCGAGTTCTACCTGCTCTCGTTCAGCGCGTCGTCGGTCGAGGCGCGGCGCGCGGCGCGGATCGATCCGCGCGTCAAGGGCTGGATCGCGGTGGTCGGCACCGCGGACTGCCAGTCGATGATGCGCGTGATCTCGGGCGGGCTCGACTACGTGCGCGGGAACAAGCTCGGCATCCCGTTCTCGTACCAGGAGGTGCTCGGCGTCGAAGTCGACATGGACTACGCCGCCGAGGACGCGAAGCGCGAGCGGCTCTCCGCGCTCGAGGACTCGCGTGCGGACTTCGCGCAGATCCAGGTCCCGATCACGTGGTTCCACGGGCGCCACGACGCATGGATGGATCCGGAGCGCGTCAAGGACGCGCTCTCGCGCGGGGACACCTCGCGCCGCCGCTTCATCGAGATCCCGACCGGACACATGCTGAAGAGCAGCCAGGAGGCGATCGAGACCTTCCAGCTCGCGGCCTGCGAGCTCGGCCGCATGGTGCTCGGCCGCGAGCTGCGGCCCGCGCTGCCCGATCTCTCGCTCGTCGAGCGGCGGGGCCGCGCCGAGCGCGCGCGGCTGCCGCGCGAGGCGGGAGACGTGCGCCAGTTCTGGAAGGACTATCTCGTCGGGCGCGACGAGACGCTCGGCATCGAGCTCATGACGAGCATCACGCCCTACGAGGAGCTGATGCAGGAGCAGCTGCGCCAGCTCGCGCTGCGCCCGGGCGCGCGCGTCGCGGACGTCGGCTCGGGCACGGGCGCGCTCGCGCTGCATCTCGCGCAGCGCCCCTCGGCGCCGCTTCCGCTCCAGATCGTCGCGCTCGACTTCGTGCGCGCGGGCCACCTGCGCGCGCGCGAGCGGCTGGCGGGAGTCGCTGCCCCTGCGGAGCTCGCGCTCGACTGCGTCGAGGCCGATCTCGATCTCGCGGGCGCCCGGCGGATCCCGCTCGCCGACGCGGCGCTCGACGCCGCGCTCGCCTCGCTCTTCCTCTCCTACGTGCGCGCGCCCGATCTGCTGCTGCGCGAGCTCCGGCGCGTGCTGCGCCCCGGCGGCCGGCTCGTGCTCTCGAGCCTGCGGCGCGACGCGGACATGTCGCGGCTCTACACGGAAGGCGTGCTCGAGCTCAAGGCCGGGCGCAGCGCGCAGGTGCTCGGCCAGCCGGTCGACGAGGAAGTCGTCGAGCGGGCGGCGCGCGCCTATCTGAACCAGGCCTCGCGCCTGCTCGATCTCGAGGAGTCCGGTCGCTTCCGCTTCTACGATGGCGAGGAGCTCTCGGCGCTGGTCCGCCGCGCGGGCTTCCGCGTGCTCGGGGTCGCCAAGGCGATGGGCGATCCCGCGCAGGCCGTGATCGTCGCGGCCGAGCGAAGCTAACCCGACTCGCGCGCCGCGGGCAGCCAGAGCGTGAAGCGGGTGCCGCGCCCGCTGCCCGGCTCGAGCTCGAGGCTGCCGCCGTGCTCCTGCGCGATGCGCCGCGAGACGGAGAGTCCGAGGCCGGTCCCGCGCCCCGCGCCCTTGGTCGTGAAGAAGGGCTCGAAGAGCCGCGCGCGGACCTCGGGCGGGATGCCCGGGCCGTCGTCGCTGACGCGCAGCCCGACGCGCTCCGCCTCGGCGAAGAGCTCGATCTCGATGCGACCGGATCGCGGCTCCTCCTCGAGGGCCTCGCGCGCGTTCTTGAGCAGGTTCAGCAGCACCTGGTTCAGAGCCGCCGGCTGACCGCGCACGAGCGGCAGCTCGGAGGGCGCCGCCCAGTGGAGCTGCAGCGACGCCGATCCGAGGCTCCTGCCGAGCAGCTGGAGCGTCGACTCGACGCAGCGGCGCAGGTCGACGAGCTGCGCCTGGTCGGCGCGCCCCGGTGCGGCGAAGTCGCGCAGGTCGACGACCAGGCGCTGGGTGCGGTCGAGCCCGTTGCCGATGATCCCGGCGAGCTCCTGCAGCTCCGGCACCAGCTCGGCGAGGCGCTGCCGATCGCCGAGCTTCTCGAGCGCGCCCTCGAAGGCGCCGCCCGCGCCGCCCGCGTCCGACGCGAGCGCCTCGAGCACCGGCGCGAGCGCGCCCATCTCCGTCTGGAGCGCGCGCGCGGCGTTCAGCGCGAAGTTGACCGGGTTGTTGACCTCGTGCGCAACGCCCGCCGCGAGCTCGCCGATCGCGGCGAGGCGCTCGGACTGGACGAGCTTGACCTCGGCCTCGCGCAGCTCGCGCAGCGCGCTCTCGAGGCGCTCGTTTCGCTCCGCGAGCTCGCGCTGCAGCTCGGTCACGCGCAGCAGCGCGCGCACGCGCGCGAGCAGCTCGCGCGGATGGAAGGGCTTCGTGACGTAGTCGTCGGCGCCGAGCTCGAGGCCCTCGATCTTCATCTCGCGCTCGGCCTTCGAGGTCACGAGCACCATCGGCACGCCGCGCAGCGCGGGATCGCGCTTGATCGCCGCGCAGAGCTCGAGCCCCGAGAGACCCGGCATCATCACGTCCGAGAGCACGAGGTCGGGGAGCTTCTCGCGGACCGCGCGCAGGGCCTTCTCTCCGTCCGGCGCCAGGCGCAGCCGGTAGTGCCGCGAGAGCAGCAGCGCGAGCAGCCGGCGCATGTCGGGATTGTCCTCGGCGATCACGATCTCGGGCGCCGCGGGTCCCGCGCCGTCGACGATCGCGATCTCCGCCTGCTCGCGCGCGACGTAGCGGCTCGTCGTGCGCTCGAGCTCGACCGTGCGGTACTCGCTCTCGCTCTCCTCGGAGCCGAGACCGAGCTCGGCGCTCACGGCCTCGAAGGCCTGGACCGCGCCGAGCGTGCGCCCGTCGCTCGCCTGCAGCGTCTCGCTCTCGGCCGCGGCGCTGTCCGGCTCGCCCCAGGGCAGGCTCACGTGGAGCGTGCTTCCGCGGCCCGCACCCGGGCTCGTCGCCCAGACCCGCCCGCCGTGCAGCTCGACGAGCTCGCGCACGAGCGCGAGGCCGATGCCGGTTCCCTCGTGGCGGCGCGTCGCGGAGGCGTCCACCTGCGCGAAGCGGTCGAAGATCCGCTCTAGCTGTGCCTCCGGAATTCCGATTCCCGTGTCGACCACGCGGAAGTCGATCCCGCGCTCCGCGGCCGATGCCTCGATCCGGATCTCCCCGCCGCGGTTCGTGAACTTGAGCGCGTTCCCGATCAGGTTGATCAGCACCTTCTCGAAGGCATCGAGGTCGACGCAGATCGGCGGGAGCCCCGCGAGACCGCGGCTCGTGAGCGCCACGCCCTTGCGCTCGGCGAGGGGCCGCGCGCGCTCGGCGATCGCCTGCGCGACGCTTCCCGCCTCGACCCGGCGCCGGTCGAGCTTCTTCTGCCGGCTCTCGATCTTCGCGAGGTCGAGCAGGTGGTTGATCAGCTTGAGCAGGCGCAGCCCGTTCTCGCGCATCGTGCGCAGGTAGCGGAGCTGCTCCTCGGGCACGGGTCCGAGATCGCCGGCGAGCAGCGTGTCGATCGGCGCGAGCATCAAGGTGAGCGGCGTGCGCAGCTCGTGGTGCACGTTCGCGGTGAAGCGGCCCTTGGCCTGGTCGAGCTCGGCCAGGTGATCGCGCGCGGTTTCGAGCTCGCGGCGCTGCACGAAGTCGGTGAAGCGCGCGCGGTCGAGCAGCTCCGACGCGGTGACCGCGAGCACGCCGCCGAAGAGCAGGAAGAAGCCCGGGATCGCGATCGCGCTCCAGTCGGCGAGGCCCGTGTAGAGCGGGCCCGCGAGCAGGCCGAGCAGCACCGCGAGCACGATGCCCGCTCCCTCGCGGCCGTTCATCGTCGAGATCACGGGCAGGCCCATGAAGAGCAGCATGATCCCGGTGTAGTAGGGGCTCTCGACCCCGCCGGTGCCGTGCACGACCGCGAGCAGCATGCCGCCCGTGCCGAGCGCGACGAGCGCCTGGGCCGCGCGCGGGCTCCTGCGCACCAGCCCGAAGAAGGCGAATGCGAGCAGCGCGTCGAGCGCGATGCGCACCGGGAGGAAGATCGAGAACAGGTCGGGGAACATGTAGCGGTCGAGCGGGATGGTCGCGGTATTGATCAGCGCGACCATCCCGGCCGCGACGCGCGCGACGCGCGGCGTCCGCTCGCCATCGAGCTCGGCGCGGTACTGGGCTCGCAGCTGCGGCGGGTCCTCGAGGCCGGCGGCCATCCCGCGTGCATCGTCCGGCGGAGCGGCGCTCTTGAGGGGTGGCACCCACAGCTCGCGAATGAGCGCGCGCGGTCTGCCGGAGCGCGCGCGGAGCGAGGTAGACTCGCCTCCCCAACCGGAGGAACGCCGTTTGGACGCGCTGCTCCTGGCCCAGCTCTGCCGGGCCTCGCTGGACAAGAGCCACGAGCCCGAGCGCGAGGTGCCCTGGGGCACCGGGCCCGCCGAGGACGGCGAGCCCATCCTTCCCGCGGCGCTGCTCTCGCTCGGCGGCCTCCCCGACGCAGTGGCGCGCGCGCCCGCGCCCGCGCTCGCAGCGCTCGCCCGCCACGAGACCGCCTCGATGTTCTCCACCTTCGTGCGCTTCGAGGGCTTCTTGAACGAGCGCCTCGCGGACTGGATCACGCGCGCGCGGCCCGGCGACGGAATCGCGCCCTACGCGCTCCACGTGATCGAGGAGGAGGCGCGCCACTCGCGCATGTTCGTGCACCTGCTCGAGGAGCTCGGCGTGGGGGGCTACCCGCGCCGGGGCGGACTCGGCGCGCTCGAGGCGCTCGGCATGGCCGCGATGCGGCGCTCGCGCCTGCTCTTCCTGCTCGGGATGCTCGGTGTCGAGGAGATCAGCGACGCGTTCTTCGTGCGGATCCTGGCCGCGCCGCGCGGGCACCCGGTGCTGCGCTCGGTCTGCCGGATCCATCGGATCGAGGAGTCGCGCCACATCGAGTTCGCGCGCCAGTGGCTGCGCGAGTCGTATGCGGCAGCCGCAGGCGCCGAGCGGCTGCTGCTCCGCCTGCTGGCGCCCGCGATCCTCACGCTGATCTTCGAGGTCTTCGTCCAGCCCGACGTCTACCGGCGCGCCGGGCTCGCGACGAGCCGGCGCGAGGGCCTGCGGCTGTGGCGGCGCGCGCGCCGCAGCCCGGAGCGCGCCGCGCTGCGCCGCGAGTGCAGCGCGCGGGTCACGCGCCTGCTCCGGGAGATCGGCGCGATCCCTCGCTCGACCCGCCCGCTCTGGCGGGCTGCGCGACTCCTGGCCTGACCCCGCCCGCGCGTCCCGCTTGACCGCCACCGCTCTGCTCGCCCGCTCGGTGCGCGCATCGCTGCGGCACCCGCGCGCGGTGCTCTGCGTCTGGCTCGGCCTCGCCGCGCTCGCGAGCGCCGGCGTGCTCCGGATCGAGGTCGAGACCTCGACGGACACGGTGCTCGACCGCCGGGATCCCGCGTGGAGCTTCTACCGCGGCTCGGTCGAGCGCTTCGGCGGCGACGAGATCGTCGTGATCGCGCTCTCGGGCGACGAGCCCTACGCGGCCGAGGTCCTCGCCGAGGTCGCGCGCATCGACGAAAGGCTCGAGGGCGCGCCGGGCGTCCGGCGCGTGGACAGCGTCGCGAGCTTCCCGGTCGTCGAGCTGCTCGCGGACGGATCCCTGCGCCTCGACCCGGCGCTCGATGCGTCGGCGCCGCTCGATTCGCGGGAGCGCGCGCGCGTGGCCGCGCGGGTCGCTGCGGACCGGATCCTGCCCGGGCTGCTGGTCTCGCGCGACGGCCGCAGCTTCGGCATCGCGGTCCGGATGCAGGAGCTCGGCGAGGCCGTGGACGCGCAGGTCGTCGCGGCCGTGCGCGAGGCGGTCGGCGAGCGCGCCGCGTGGATCTCGGGCGGGCCCGTGTTCCGCACCGAGACCTCGCGCCTCGTGCGCAGCCAGGTGCTCACGCTGGTGCCGATCACGGTCGCGCTCGTGCTGCTGCTCTACCGCGCCCTCTTCGGCTCGCTCCGGATGGCCTGGATTCCGCTCGCGAGCAGCGGCATGGGCTGCTGGCTCCAGCTCGGCGCGATGGGCGCACTCGGCGTGCCGCTCGCGATCACGACCGTGATCCTGCCCTCGGTGCTGCTCGCGATGGGATGCGCCTACGTGACCCATCTGCTGACCGCCGCAGGCGAGGGCGGCGCGCTCGGCCGGGCGGAGCTGCTGGATCGGCTGCCCCCCGTGCTCGAGCCGATCGCGATCTCGGCCACGACGACCGCGATCGGCTTCGCCTCGATGGCCAGCGTCCAGATCGACGTGATCCGCTGGGTCGGCCTCTTCGGGGCCTTCGGCACGGCCGTGCTCTTCCTCGCGAGCGCGACGCTCGCGCCCGCGCTGCTCGCACTGCGGCCGCGCGGCGTGCGCGCGCATCCGCTCTCGCTCTGGCTCGCGAGGCCGGGCGCCGCGCGCCTCGCGCGGCTCTGCGCGCAGCGGCGCGGCTGGCTGCTCGCGGCCTGGCTCGGCGCGGCGGGCGTGGCGCTCGTGTTCGCGCGCGACGTCGAGTTCGAGACGGACGTGATCCTGTACTTCCCGCGCGGCAGCCCGGTGCGCGACGACTACGCGGCGATCCGCGAGCGGCTCTCGGGCATCAGTCCGATGAACGTCGTGATCGGGGCGCCGGAGGGCCGCAGCGTCACGGAGCCGGCCGTGGTGCGCGCGATGGGGCAGCTGGCCCAGGCGCTCGAGGCGCGCGCCGAGGTCGGCCGCGCGCTCTCGCTCGCGGACCCGCTGATCCAGCTGCAGCGCGGCTTCTCCGGGAGCGACGCGCTGCCCGAGAGCCAGGCCGCGATCGAGCAGTTCCTGCTGCTGCTCGAATCGGTCGATCACGTGCGCGACCTCGTCACGGGCGACCGGCGTCAGGCGAGCGTCGTGCTGCGGCTCGACGACAACGGCTCCAACGATCTGCTGCGCATCGCCGAGGTCGCCGAGCGCTGGTGGCGGCAGCACGGGCCCGCGGGCTTCTCGGCGCGGGTCACCGGCATCATGTACGAGTACGCGCGTTCGGAGCGCGAGCTCGAGCGGGGCCAGGTCGGCGGACTCTCGACCGCGCTCGCCGTGGTGGGCGGCATCTTCGCGCTCGCGTTCCGCTCGCTCCGGGTCGCGCTGATCGGGCTCGTGCCCAACGTCGTGTCGCTCGCGCTCGCGTTCGGCGGCATGGGACTGCTCGGGGTTCCCCTGGATGCGGGCACCGTGTTCGTCGGGAGTCTCGCGCTCGGCATCGCGGTGGACGACACGCTGCACGTCGTCGCCGCCTACGAGCGCGCGCGCCGGCGCGGGCTCGCCGCGCAGGCCGCGCTCGAGTGCGCGCTCTCCGAGACGCTGCCCGCCGTGGTCTACACCTCCTCGATCCTCGCTGCGGGATTCTCCGTGCTGCTGCTCTCGGATTTCGCCCTGATCCAGAATCTCGGGCTCGGCACCGCCTGCGCGATGCTGATCTGCCTGCTCGCGGGCGCGCTGCTGCTGCCGCCGCTGCTCCTGAGCTTCCGCGGCGATCGCGGGTCCCGCGCGCCGGGCCCCTGCGGAGGGGCCTCCTCGAGCCTCTCAACCGCATTCCGGGACCGGCCGAAACAGGGCTGATGCGCCCGAGCCCCAGTCGCCTGCTGGATCTGCGCGAGTACCCCGTGCTCTACGTGGACGACGAGCGCGAGAACCTGCGCATCTTCGAGCTGAGCTTCCGGCGCGAGTTCAAGATCCTGACCGCACTCGATGCGCAGCAGGGGCTCGCGCTGCTCCACGAACACCCGGTCGCGCTGGTGCTCTCGGATCACAAGATGCCGGGCATGAGCGGGGTCGAGTTCCTCGCGCGCGTCAAGGAGCTCGATCCCGGAACCGTGCGCATCCTCGTGACCGCCTACGGCGACGCGCAGACGCTGCAGGCCGCGATCAACAACGGGGCGATCTACCGCTTCGTCGCGAAGCCCTGGAATCCCGACGAGATGCGCGTGACGCTGAAGCGCGGCATCGAGGTCTACTCGCTCGAGCGCGAGCGCGCGCAGCTGCTGCACGAGTTCTCGCTGCTGCACCGCGCCTCGAAGGCGATCGGCCGCGAGCTCGAGGTCGAGCGCCTCGAGCAGCTGCTGCTGGATCTCGTCACGCAGGACTTCGGCTACGACGCGGCCGCACTGATCGACTCCGATCCGGGCGGCACGCGGCTCTCGTTCCGGCGCTTCTCGGGAGAGGTCGAGGAGGTCGCGGACGCGCTGCGCGCGCTCGATCTGCCCTGCGACGCCGCACCGGAGTTCTTCGCGGGGCTGCGCGCGGGCGCGGCGCAGCTCCTGCGCGGCGACGACGTGCTGCAGCTGAGCCCGCCGCTCCGGGCCTGGGTCAGCGAGGTGGCCGCGGCCGAGCTGCTGGTGCTGCCGCTGATCGGGAAGGCGGGACTGCTCGGGGCGCTCGCAGTCGACAACCGCCGCGGCGGGCGCGGCTTCTCGGGCGACGATCGCTCGCTGCTCGAGGGCCTCGCCCAGCAGGCCGCGGCAGGGCTCGAGAACGCGCGCCTGGTCGAGGCGCTGCGCCGCTCGCAGGAGCGCGCGCAGCGCGCCGATCGCCTCGGCACGCTCGGATCGCTGACCTCCGGGGTGGCGCAGGCGATGCACGAGGCGCTCGCGGCGGCGAGCGGCTTCCTCGCGCCGGGCGCGCCCTCGAGCGAGGCGACTGCGCGCGCGCGGCGGGAGCTCGAGCGCATGGGCGGTCTGCTCGAGACGCTCCGGCGCCTCGCGCCGGGCGCAGCGGGCGCGCCGCGCGAGCTCTGCGACCTCGGCGCGGTGGCCGCGGACGCCCTGCGCCTGCTCGAGGCGCGCGCGAGCGAGGCCGGTGTCGAGCTGCGCCTCGAGCGGGCCGCGGGCGATGCGAGCCTGCTGGGCGACCGGGGCCAGCTGCAGCAGCTCGCGCTCCAGCTCGGCCTGAACGCGCTGCAGGCGTCGCCGCGCGGCGCGGTCGCTCGCATCCGGGTCGCCGGCGATCCGGCTCGCGCCGAGGCGCTGCTCGAGGTGCACGACGCCGGGCCCGGAATCCCCGACGAGGCGCTGGAGGGCCTCTTCGATCCCTTCTCCGCGCGCGCGGAGCCGGGCCCGGGCAAGGGACTCGGGCTGCGGATCTGCCAGCAGGTCGCGGTCGCGCACGGCGGGCAGCTCGAGGTGCAGAGCCGCCCCGGCCAGACCTGCTTTCGCGTTCGACTGCCCAGCGCGCGCGCGCCGGAGCCGCGCTGAGCTGCGCTACGTTGCCGCCGCCCTGCCGATGGCGGTGTAGCTCAGCCGGTTAGAGCGGGCGCTTCATAAGCGCTAGGTCGGAGGTTCGAGTCCTCCCACCGCCACGCGCCGCGCGCCGTTGCCGCGCGGCTGCACCGGCTCAAGCACTGCGCTGCCGCGACCGAAGAGATCCGTCGGGTTGATCCTTTCTCCAAGCAAGAGGAGCGGCGTTCCGGTTGCCCAGACCGGGGCGCCGCTCCGACCACCCGGCCGCGGATCGCTCCCCCGCTTCACTCCGGCGGCGCCGCGGCGAGCGCGGACAGCCGGTGCTTCTGCACCTTGCCGGTCTCGGTGCGGGGCAGCCGCTCCACGAGGCGCAGGCGCTGCGGGAGCTTGAAGGCCGCGAGGCGCTCGCGCGCGAAGGCGAGCAGCGCATCCGGGTCGAAGCGGGCCGCGTCGTGCGGCACCACGAAGGCGCAGCCCACCTCGCCCCAGCGCTCGTCCGGGACGCCGATCACCGCGACCTCGCGCACGCTCGGATGCGTCTCGAGCAGCGCTTCGACCTCCGCGGGGTAGACGTTCTCGCCACCCGAGATGTAGAGATCGCGGGAGCGCCCGACGAGCGTGACGAAGCCCTCGCGGTCGATGCGCGCGAGATCCCCCGTGCGCAGCCAGCCCTCGCGCAGCACTTCGGCGCTCGCCTCGGGCCGGCGCCAGTAGCCGAGCATCGCGATCGGGCCGCGCACGCAGATCTCGCCGGTCTCGCCGGGCGGCACGTCGCGCCAGCCGGACACGGGCCCCGAGATGGATTCGAGCGCGACGGCGCGGAGCTCGACGTGCCGCACCGGACGTCCGACGCTGCCCGCCTTGCGCAGCGCGTCGGCGGCCTCCAGGCAGCACAATGTCGAGGTCTCGGTCTGTCCGAAGCCCTGCTTCACGACGATGCCGCGCCTCGCGTAGGCCTCGATCAGCGAGACCGGAAGCGCCGCACCCGCACTGAACACGAAGCGCAGGCTCGAGAGGTCGAGCGCTGGTGCGCGCGCGTGGGCCTCTTCGAGCGCGCGCAGCTGGCTCGGGACGGCGCCGAAGAAGGCGAGCCGCTGCTCCGCCGCGAGCTGCCACAGGCCGGCCGCGTCGAAGCGCCGCTGGAGCACCGCGCGCGCGCCGCAGAAGAGCGCGGGAAGCGTCAGGATCAGGAGCCCGAAGGAGTGGAAGAGCGGCAGCGGGACGCCGACCGAATCCGCAGGGCCGAGACCGAAATACTGCTCGGCGTTCAAGCTGTTGTAGAGCGTCTTGCGGTGCGGGAGCAGCGCGCCCTTGGGCACTCCGGTGGTGCCGGAGGTGTACATCAGGATCATCGGCGCGAGCGCGTCGAGCGACTCCGCGGGCCGCGCCGGGCAGGCGGCGAGCGCGGCTTCGTAGGCGTCCGGAGCGCCGCCGCAGGCGCAGCGCGGGGTGTCCGGCGCGGCGCGCTGCGCCAGCTCCGCGAGCCCGGACTCGTGCACGAGCAGCGCGGGCTCCGCATCCGCGACGAGCGGCGCGAGCTCGTGCGCCGTCAGCCGCGTGTTGAGCGGCACGGCGATCGCGCCCTGGCGCGCGGCCGCGAAGGTCAGCTCCACCGCCGCGCTCCGGTTCCCGAGCAGCAGCGCGACGCGCGCGCCGCGCCGTACGCCGCTCGCGTGGAGCCAGCCGGCGCAGCGCGCGATGCGTTCTGCGAGCTGCGCATAGCTGAGCTCGCGCTCGCCATCGGCGAGCGCCGATCGCTCGGGTGTGCGCTCGGCCCAGGCGTCGATCCAGCGGCCGACCTGCGTCCAATCCTCGCGCGCTGCGCCTGCGCTGCCGGGGGCCATCGCTCTCCTCTGCGGCCGGGCGGAGCGCGCGCGGCGCCGCTGCGCGGCCGGCGCGGGTTAGTATCGGGCCATGCGACTCCGCGCGCTGGAGTCGGCGCTCGGCCGGCTCGGCCTCTCGGGCGAACGACTGCTGGTGGCAGTCTCCGGGGGGCGGGATTCCGTCTCGCTGCTGCACGCGCTCTCGGAACTTTCGGCCAGAACGCGACTCACGCTCGCGATCGGCCACATCAACCATGGGCTCCGCGGTGCGGAGTCCGAAGCCGACGCAGGCTTCGTCCGGGGGCTGGGCCAGCGCCTGGGTCTGCCGGTCCATCTGCAGCGGGCGGATCCGACCCCGCTGCGCGAGGGACGCAGCAGCCGCTCGCGCCCCACCATGCAGGAGGCCGCACGCCAGGTCCGGTATCAGGCACTGCAGGCGATCGCCGCGCCGCTCGGCGCGCGCATCGCGACCGCGCACACCGCCGACGATCAGGCCGAGACCGTGCTCTTGCGACTGTTGCGCGGCACGGGGCCGGACGGACTGCGGGGCATTCGCGAGTGCTCGGACGACGGCCGCGTGGTGCGGCCGCTGCTGCAAATCACGCGAGCGGAGCTCGCGCGCTTCGCCAGCGAGCGAGGGCTCGTCTGGCGCGAGGATGCATCGAACGCGCGCGACGACTACGCGCGCAACCGGCTCCGGCGGCACTGGCTGCCCGGGCTGGCGCAGGAGTTCAACCCGCGGCTCGCGAGTGCGCTCGCGGCGCTCGCGGAGGCGCAGGAGCAGGACGCGCGATGGATTGCGGAACAGGTCGCCAGAGAGGAGCGACGGCGCCTGCGCCCGGCGGCCGGCTGGCTCGAGATCGACGCGGCGGGAGTCGATGCGCTTCCGCCCGCGCTGCTGCGCCGCCTCGCGCGGCGCGCGCTCGAGCGCTGCGGAGCGGGGCGCGAAGTGACGCGCGTGCACCTCGAGCGCGTGCACCGCTTCTGGTCCAGCGCGCGCTCGCCGCGCCGGCTCGAGCTGCCGCTCGGGCTCTGCCTGATTCGCGACTCCCGGGGCTTCCGGATGGGACCGCTCCCGGCGTCGCTCTCCGATCCAGATCTTCCCTTCGGGGTTGGCGCCGAGCGCGCGTGCTAGCTTCGGTGACCGGCGGGGAGATCGCTTATTCGACGCGGCGGGAGCTCGGCTCCCGGCGGCACTTCCGTCGGTTCGGGCAGTGTCGCCGGAGGAGGGCTCGCGGGTTGCAGGAGTGCTGCGCACTCGCAGCGACCCGAGCCGCAGGCGAGGAGCTCGCGTGAATCAGCAGTTCTACCGGAACATGGCGCTCTGGGTCGTCATCCTCGTGATGATCCTGCTGCTCGTGACCATGCTGCGCCAGGGCCAGGAGGCGACTCCCGAGTTTCCCTGGAGCGATTTCCTGACCAAGCTCGAGGCGAGCGAGGTCGAGGAGGTCACGATCGAGGAGGGGCAGTTCCTCGGCAAGCTCAAGGATGGGAGCCCCTTCAGCACCTATTCCCCGGCCGTGACCCAGGAGCTGATCGCGAAGCTCACCGAGAAGGGCGTGCGCGTCGAGGCGCGGCCCAAGTCGGAGGGCAGCTTCTGGCGCCAGATGCTGATCATGTGGTTCCCGCTCGTGCTCTTCATCGGGCTCTGGATCTTCTTCATCCGCCAGATGCAGGCCGGCGGCGGCAAGGCGATGAGCTTCGGCAAGTCGCGCGCGCGGCTCTTGACCGAGAACCAGCAGCGCAAGACCTTCGAGGACGTCGCCGGGGTCGAGGAGTCGAAGGTCGAGCTGCAGGAGATCATCGAGTTCCTGCGCGAGCCCAAGAAGTTCACGCGGCTCGGCGGCCGGATTCCGAAGGGCGTCCTGCTGGTCGGACCGCCCGGCACCGGCAAGACGCTGCTCGCGCGCGCGGTCGCGGGCGAAGCCGGCGTTCCCTTCTACTCGATCTCGGGATCCGATTTCGTCGAGATGTTCGTCGGCGTCGGCGCCTCGCGCGTGCGCGACCTGTTCCTGCAGGGCAAGAAGAACGCGCCCTGCATCATCTTCATCGACGAGATCGACGCGGTCGGCCGCCACCGGGGCGCGGGCCTCGGCGGCGGGCACGACGAGCGCGAGCAGACGCTGAACCAGCTGCTGGTCGAGATGGACGGCTTCGAGAGCAACGAGGGCGTGATCCTGATCGCGGCGACGAACCGGCCGGACGTGCTCGATCCCGCGCTGCTGCGCCCGGGCCGCTTCGACCGCCGCGTCGTGGTGCCGCGCCCGGACCTGCGCGGCCGCGTCGCGATCCTCTCGGTCCACACGCGGCGCGTGCCGCTCGCGGACGACGTCGAGCTCGAGGTGGTCGGCCGCGGCACGCCGGGCTTCGTCGGCGCCGATCTGCAGAACCTCGTCAACGAGGCGGCGCTGCTCGCCGCGCGGCGCGACGCGCAGAAGGTCGGGCGCATCGACTTCGAGAACGCCAAGGACAAGGTCCTGATGGGCTCGGAGCGCAAGAGCCTGATCATGAGCGAGGAGGAGAAGCGCACCACCGCGTATCACGAGGCCGGCCACGCGCTGGTCGCGATCCTGACGCCCGAGTCGGACCCGGTCCACAAGGTCACGATCATCCCGCGCGGGATGGCGCTCGGCCTCACGCAGACCCTGCCCGAGCAGGACCGCTACAGCATGACGCGCAAGCAGATCATGGCGCAGATCAAGCACGCGATGGGCGGCCGCGCGGCCGAGGAGCTCGTCTTCGGGCACCTCTCGACCGGGGCCTCCAACGACCTCAAGCAGTCGACCCAGATCGCGCGGCGCATGGTCTGCACCTACGGCATGAGCGATCGCATCGGCCCGGTCTCGCTCGGCGACGACGACCACGACGTCTTCCTCGGCCGCGACTTCATCTCGCGCAAGGACTACAGCGAGAAGAAGGCCCAGGAGATCGACGACGAGGTCACGCGCATCCTGCGCTCGCTCTACGAGGAGGCCAAGCAGGTGCTGGCCGACCAGCGCGAGCTGCTCGACCGCATCAGCGAGGCGCTGCTCGAGCGCGAGACCCTCGACGGCGCGGACCTCGAGCTCCTGCGCCAGGGGCGCGCGCTGCCTCCGCTGCCGGTGCCGACGCCGGGCAAGCCGCCCGCACCGCGGCGCGGCGCGGCGGCGCCGGCCAAGGCCTTCCCGGGCGACAAGCTGCCGGATCCGGAGCCCGTTCCGGGGTAGCGCGCAGGTGACCGCCGCAGCGGCGCCGCTGTTCCCGCCCGGGCGCGTGACGCTCCTCGGCGTGCTCAACCTGACGCCGGACTCGTTTTCGGACGGCGGGCGCCTGCTGGCCGGCGGCCGCCCCGACCTTCAGGCCGCCGTCGACGCGGCCGACAAGCTGCTGGCGGCGGGCGCGCACATCCTCGACGTCGGAGGCGAGTCGACGCGGCCCGGCGCGAGCGAGGTGCCGGAGGCGCTCGAGCTCGAGCGCACGCTGCCGGTGATCGAGGCGCTCGTGCGCCGCTTCGAGGCTCCGGTCTCGATCGACACGCGCAAGGCGGCCGTCGCGGAGGCCGCGCTCGCCGCCGGCGCGCGGCTCGTCAACGACGTCTCGGGCCTGCGCTTCGACGCGCGGCTCGGCGCGGTGGTGGCGAAGGCGGGAGCGGCGCTACTGCTGGGTCATCTGCGGGGGACACCGTCCGAGATGCAGCGCGAGATCGCCTTCCGGGACGTGCTGCGCGAGGTCGGGGCGGAGCTCGCCGAATCGCTCGCGCTCGCGCGCGCGGCGGGCGTCCCGCAGGCCCGGCTCGCGGTCGATCCGGGCATCGGCTTCGGCAAGCGGCTGCGCGAGAATCTCGCGCTGCTCGCGCACTGCGGCTGGCTGCGCCAGCAGCTCGGCGTGCCGCTCGTCGTGGGCCCCTCGCGCAAGGCCTTCCTCGGCGAGCTCTGCGGGCAGCCGGTGGAGCGCCGCGACGCCGCGACCGCGGCCGCCTGCGCCGTCGCGGTCTTCGCGGGGGCCGATGCGATCCGCGTCCACGATGCCGAGACCGGCGCGTGCGCGGCGCGAATCGGGCAAGCTCTGCGAGACGCGCGGCGGGCCGAGATCGAGGCCGAGCTCGCCGCGCCGGCGCGAGGGGAGATGCAGCCGTGATCGAGTGGCTGTGGGGCATGCTCGGCGAGTTCGGCCAGTTCGCGGCCTCGAACTTCACGCTGCGCGACGCCCTCGACATCGCGGTCGTGACCGCCCTGATCTACTGGGTGCTGCTGCTCGTGCGCGGGACGCGCGCGGTGCAGGTGATGGTCGGCCTCGTCGTGCTGGTGCTGCTCTCGCTCCTGGCCGATCTCTTCCAGCTCTTCGCGCTGCGCACGATCCTGCTCTTCTTCCTGCCCTCCGCGCCGCTGATCGTCGTGGTGCTGTTCCAGAACGACATCCGGCGCGGACTCGCGCGCGTCGGCCGCGGGCTCTTCCTGCGCAGCGTCACGGCGCGCATGGAGTCGCAGATGCTCGAGGAGGTCGTGCGCGCGGCGCAGACGCTCTCGAAGCGGCGCATCGGCGCGCTGATCGTGCTCGAGCGCGAGACCGTGCTCGACGACCAGATCGAGTCCGGCACCGCGCTCGACGCCGCGGTCACCAAGGAGCTCCTGTGCTCGATCTTCCAGCCGCCGTCCCCGCTGCACGACGGCGCCGCGCTGATCCAGGGCGGGCGGCTCTCGAGCGCGGGCTGCATCCTGCCGCTCACGCAGCGCGGGGATCTCCCGGAGGGCCTCGGCACCCGCCACCGCGCGGCGGCCGGCATCACCGAGGAGACCGACGCGGTCGTGGTGGTGGTGTCGGAGGAGACCGCCGCGATCTCGGTCGTGCTCGGAGGAGAGGTGCTGCAGGACCTCGACGCGCCGCGCCTGCGCGCGGTGCTGCGCGATGCGCTCTCGGGCGAGCTGCGCGATCTGCACGCCGCGCGCGAGGGCGGCGGCGCGAGCGGGCTCGAGCTCGGCGTCGCGGCAGGCGCAGACGGGGCCGGGAGCGAAGGCTCCGCGGCTACGCGGAGCTAGGAGGCGCGCGTGACGCCCCGCCTCGCGGATCTGCGCCCGGGCACGCTGCTGCTCGCGCTCGTGATGGCCTCGCTGATCTGGAGCGTGGCCCAGGGCTCGTCCTCGATCGAGCGGGGCTACGACATCCCGGTCGTATTCGAGAAGGTCCCGGCGCACCTCGTGATCACCGGGCAGAGCGCGGACGTCGTGAACATCCAGGTGCGCGGCAGCCAGGCGGCGCTGCGGAGCTTCTCGGCGGCCAAGCTCGAGTACGGGGTGTCGGCGGAGGGCGCTCAGCGCGGGACCGCCGTCTACGAGGTGGATACCACTCGTTTCGAGCTGCCCCGTGGGGCCCAGGTCGTCAGTCGCTCGCCGGCGGCGCTCGAAGTGACCTTCGAGCGGCGCGACCGGCGCAGCGTCGTGGTGCGCCCCGACCTCGAGGGCAGCCCCGAGGAGGGCCTGCGCGTCGCGCGGGTCGAGGTGATTCCGCCCACGGTCTGGCTGACTGGCGCGCGCAGCGACGTGCTGCGGCTGCGCGAGGTCGCGACCGAGTCGATCGACATCAGCGGCATCCGCGAGAATCTGGTGCGCAAGGTGCGGCTCTCGATGGGCGGCGGACACGTCTGGGCGGAGGATCTCGACCCCGTCGAAGTGCGCATCCAGATCGAGCCGGTGCCGGCCGAAACAGAGAGGCCCAGGGGGAAGAAGCGATGAGCGAGAAGGGCCGGCTCTTTGGCACCGACGGCGTCCGCGGCAGGGCCAACGTGTACCCGATGACCGCGGAGGTCGCGCTCGCGCTCGGTCAGGCGATCGCCCACGAGCTGCGGGTTCCGGGCGGCGAGAAGCGCCGCATCATCATCGGCAAGGACACCCGCCTCTCCGGCTACCTCTTCGAGGACGCGCTCGCGGCCGGGATCTGCTCGATGGGCGTCGACGTGATCCAGGTGGGCCCGATGCCGACCCCCGCGATGGCCTTCCTCGCGCAGGACATGCGCTGCCATGCGGGCGTGATGATCTCGGCGAGCCACAATCCCTACCAGGACAACGGCATCAAGTTCTTCTCGAGCGACGGCTACAAGCTCCCGGACGCGATCGAGGACCGCATCGAGCAGCTGATCCAGTCGGGCCGCCTCGCGGGGCTGCGCGCGAGCCCGGACGACATCGGCCGCGCGCGCCGCGTCGAGGACGCCGACGGGCGCTACGTCGTGTTCCTGAAGAAGAGCTTTCCCCCGGAGCTCTCGCTCGACGGCCTGCGCATCGTGCTCGACTGCGCGCACGGCGCCGCCTACAAGGTCGGCCCGACGGTGCTGGCCGAGCTCGGCGCGGACGTGGTCGCGATCGGCGTGGATCCGAACGGCCGCAACATCAACGACGGCTGCGGCGCGCTCTACCCGGAGCGCACCCAGGCCAAGGTGCGCGAGGTGCGCGCCGACGTCGGGATCGCGCTCGACGGCGACGCCGACCGCCTCGTCGTGATCAGCGAGCGCGGCGAGGTGCTCGACGGCGACGTGCTGCTCTCGATCTGCGCGCGCGACATGGTCGAGCGCCGCGCGCTCCGGGGCGGTCACGTGGTCGCGACGGTCATGAGCAATCTCGGGCTCGAGAAGGCGCTCGAGGCGCTCGGCGTGGGTCTGATCCGCACCCAGGTGGGCGACCGCTATGTGGTGGAGGCGATGCGCAGCGGCGGCTGCAACCTCGGCGGGGAGCAGTCGGGGCATCTGCTCTTCCTCGACTTCAACACGACCGGCGATGGGCTGATCTCCGCGCTGCAGCTGCTCGCGATCATGCGCCGGCGCGGGCGCAGCGCGTCGCAGCTCGCGGCCGGCTTCCAGCGCTTCCCGCAGGTGCTCGTCAACGTGCAGGTGCGCGAGAAGAGGCCGATCGAGCAGCTGCCGGGGCTGCAGGCCGCGATCCAGCGCGTCGAGCGCGAGCTCGCCGGCTGCGGCCGCGTGCTGATCCGCTTCAGCGGCACCGAGTCGAAGGCCCGCGTGATGGTCGAGGGCGAAGACGAAGGCCGCGTCAAGCAGTTCGCCGAGGAGCTCGCGCTCGAGCTGCAGCGCGCGGTGGGCTGAGCGGCTCCCCGCGTGCGGCGCCTCACGCTCTCGATCGACGCGCTGACCGCGCTGCGGGAGGCCACCGCAGCGGAGGTCGACCTCTCGGCCGCCGCCGCGCTCGCGGAGCTCGCGGGGGTCGACTCGCTGCGCATCGGCGCGATCGAGGCGCAGGCCGCCGCGGGGCTCAAGGACGCGCTCGAGGCGCGGCGCGCGACGCGCCGGCTCGAGCTGCGCATGGCGCCGGCCCAGGCGCTGCTCAAGGTCGCGCTCGAGACGCGCCCCGACCGCGTGCTGCTCGCCGCCGAGGGGCGCGGTCGCGGACCCTGCGCGCCGCTGGACCTTCGCAGCGCGGCCTCGCCGCTGGTCTCGGTCGCGCGCGTGCTCGGCGAGGCGGGCATCCCGGTCTCGGCCCTGATCGCGCCCGAGGCAGATGCCGTGAAGGCGGCCCACGCCGCGGAGCTCGCGAGCGTGGATCTCTACACCGCGGGGATCGTCGACCTGCCCGAGCCCGCCCGCAGCGAGAAGCGCGAGCGCCTCACCGACGCGGTGCGCCTCGCGGCCAAGCTCCGGCTCTCGGTCGGACTCTCGGGCGGCCTCGGCTTCCGCACGCTGCCCGAGCTGCTCCCCGCGACACCCGCCGTCGAGCGGGTCGCGGTCGGGCGCGCGATCTCGGCGCGCGCGCTGCTCGTGGGACTCGACCGCGCCCTGCGCGATCTGCGCGCGCTCATCGCCTGACGCCGCCTCCGGCTGCCGCTGTCTGCGCGGCCGGCTCCTCGCAGCGGATCGCCCGGGGGGGCGCGCGGCGGTACCTTCGCCCGCCGTGGATGCGCGCGATCCGCTCGAGGCCGACTGGCCCCTCGTCTCGGCCGCCGAGATGCGGAGTCTGGACCGCTTCACGATCGAGCAGTGGGGAGTTCCCGGCGATCTGCTGATGGAGAGCGCGGGGCGCGCCGTCGCCGCGGCCGTGCTCGAAGATTCACGCGCGCGCGCGGGCGTTCTCGTGCTCTGCGGCAGCGGCAACAACGGCGGGGACGGCTTCGCGGCCGCGCGCCATCTCGCGCAGCAGGGCCTGCCGGTCGAGATCCACCTCGTGGGCGATGCGAGCCGCGTCGCGGGCGACGCGCGCCTCCAGCTCGAGCGCGCGCGCGCGCAGGGGCTCGACCCGGGCGCGTGGCGCGCGCCCGAGGCCGGGGTCGTGGTCGACGCGCTCTTCGGCACCGGGCTCTCGCGCGAGGTCTCGGGCGACGCGCGGCGCGCGATCGAGTCGCTGCGGGCGCTGCGCAGCTCGCGCGCGGGAGCGCTCGGCGTGATCTCCGTCGATCTGCCCTCCGGCATCTGCGCCGACACGGGTCGCGTGCTCGGCGCGGCCGTGGCGGCCGACCGCACGATCTCGATCGAGCTTCCGAAGCTCGGCCTCGCGCTCGAGCCGGGGCGCGGCCTCGCGGGGCGCTGCCAGATCGCCCGGATCGGGATCGCGCACCGGGCTCCCGACGCCGAGGCGCGCGCCTGGTCCTGGACGCCGGCGAGTGCCGGGCGGCGGCTGCCGCCGCGCCCGGCCGTCGGGCACAAGGGCAGCTTCGGCCACGTGCTGCTCGCGGCTGGCTCGGAGGGCAAGAGCGGCGCAGCGGCGCTCGCCGCGACGGCCGCGGGGCGCGCGGGAGCGGGTCTCGTGACGCTCGCGTGTCCCGCGGCGCTGCGCGAGGTGCTGGCCGCGCGCAGCAGCGAGTCGATGACCGCGCCGCTCGGCGCGCGCGACGCGCGCCACTTCGCGGCGCAGGACGCCGCGGCGCTGCTCGCGCTCGCGGAGGGGCGCGACGTGCTCGGGCTCGGCCCCGGGCTCGGCCGCGAGGCCACTACTTCCGCGTTCGCGCGCGAGGTCGCGCTCGCCTGGCCGCGGGCGCTCGCACTCGACGCGGATGGCCTCTTCGCGTTCGCGCGCGAGCCCGAGCGGCTGCGCGCGCGAGGCGCTCCGACCGTGCTGACGCCCCATCCGGGCGAGGCGGCGCTGCTGCTCTGCCGCAGCGCCGCGGAGCTCAACGCGGACCGGCTCGGCGCGGCGCGCGAGCTCGCGCAGCGCACGGGCGCGGTCGTCGTGCTGAAGGGCGCCGCGACCGTCACGGCAGAGCCGCAGGGGCGCGCCGTCGTGAACCCCACCGGCGGACCCGCGCTCGGCAGCGGGGGCACCGGCGACGTGCTGCTCGGGATCGTCACCGCGCTGCTCGGCCAGGGCCTCGACGCCTTCGTCGCCGCCGCGCTCGGGGCCTACCTGCACGGCTACGCAGGCGATCGGATCAGCCTGCGGCAGGGGAGCTCGGGCCTGCTCGCGGGGGATCTGCTGCTCGAGCTGCCGGGCGCGACCCAGGCGCTGCGCGAGGCCGCGGCGCTCGTCCCGGAGCTCTCGCTTGCGCGCCGTTTTCCGTAGTCCCGCCGAGACCCGCGAGGCGGGCGTGCGCCTCGGTCGCAGCATCGGGCCGGCGGGCCTCTGCATCGGCCTCTGCGGTCCGCTCGGCGCCGGCAAGACGCTCTTCGCACAGGGCGTCGCGGCGGGCCTCGGCATCGACCCGAGCGCGGTCGCGAGCCCGACCTTCGCGATCGCGAGCGCCTACCCGCGGCCGGGCGGCGGGCTCTTCGTCCACGCCGATTTCTATCGGCTCGGGAGCCAGGCGGAGCTCGAGGCGACGGGCTTCGCGGACTGGTTCGCTGCGGCCGCGGTCGTGCTCGTGGAGTGGGCGGACCGCTTTCCCGAGGCGCTCCCGCGCGAGCGGCTCTGGCTGCAACTCGCGCGCAGCGAGCGCGCGCCGGGCATCTCGGGCGCCCGCGTGCTACACGCCCTAGCCGCCGGGCCCGAAGCCACAGCGGTGCTGGAGCGCTTCCGCGCCGCCCTGTGCCCCCCTGGCTCCTGATGCGCGGTCCGCGGAGAGAGTGCGATGGCCCTGGTGGTCCAGAAATACGGCGGCACGAGCATGGGCGATCCGGAACGCATCCGGAACGTCGCGCGCCGGGTCGCGGAAGCCAGGCGCGAGGGGCACCGCGTGGCCGTCGTGGTCTCGGCGATGGCGGGCGAGACCGACTCCCTCGTCGCGCTCGCGCGCGAGATCGGCGGCGAGGACCCGGATCCGCGCGAGTACGACGTGCTGGTCTCGACGGGCGAGCAGAAGACGATCGCGCTGCTCGCGATGGCGATCCAGCGCCTGGGTCTCGCGGCGCGCTCCTTCACGGGCGCGCAGATCGGCATGCTGACCGACGCGGATCACGGGCGCGCGCGCATCGAGAGCGTCGACCGCGAGCGGATCCGCGCGGTGCTCGACGCGGGGGCCGTGGCCGTGATCGCCGGCTTCCAGGGCACCGACGACGCGGGCAACATCACGACGCTCGGGCGCGGCGGCTCGGACACCTCCGCGGTCGCGATCGCGGCCGCGATCGGTGCGGACGTCTGCGAGATCTACACGGACGTCACGGGCGTCTTCACCGCAGATCCGAACCTGGTCCCGAACGCGCGCAAGCTCCAGCGCATCTCCTACGAGGAGATGCTCGAGATGGCGAGTCTCGGTGCGAAGGTGCTGCAGATCCGCTCGGTGCGTTTCGCGATGCGCTACGGGGTCCGCGTCGCCGTGCGATCCTCCTTCGTGCCCGACCCGGGCACCTGGGTGGTGCCGGAGGAGGAGGTCGTGGAGAAGCTGGTCGTCTCGGGTGTCACCTACAACAAGAAGGAGGCCAAGATCCGCGTGATCGGCGTCAAGGACCAGCCGGGCACGGTCGGGCGCCTCTTCGCGCCGATCTCGGCGGCCGGCATCGTGGTCGACATGATCATCCAGAACCAGTCGAAGGACGGCTCCACCGACGTCACCTTCACGGTCGGCCGCGACGACTACCGGCGCGCGCTCCAGCTCGCGCAGGAGCAGGGCGGCGAGCTCGGGGCGAAGGCGGTGGAGGGCGAGGAGAACATCGCGAAGGTCTCGATCGTGGGCCTCGGGATGAAGGACCACGCCGGAGTCGCGACGCGCATGTTCCAGGTGCTGGCGGGCGAGGGCATCAACATCCAGATGATCTCGACCAGCGAGATCAAGATCTCGGTCGTGATCGACGCGAAGTACCAGGAGCTCGCGGTGCGCGCGCTGCACCAGGCCTTCGTCGAATCCGGCGCCGCGGAGCCCGCGCCGGAGGCGTGAGCATGCCTGCCGGGCAGCGCGCGCTCGCCGCCGCGAGTGCGCTCGTCTGCGCACTGCTGCTCGCCGGCAGCCTGAGGCGGCCGCCGCCCGACGCGAGCTGTCCCCTTCCGGGCGAGCTCCGCGCGCGCGGTGGCCACAGCGCGGAGGTGGGCTGCAGCGCGCAGCGCGACGTCCGGCCGCTGCGCGGACCCGCGCGGCTGCTCTTCGGCCAGCCCCTCGATCCCAACCGGGAGGATGCGCGCGCGCTCGAGGCGCTGCCCGGCATCGGACCCGCGCGCGCGCGCGCGATCGTGCGCGAGCGCGAGCGGCGCCCCTTCCGCACGCTGCGCGACCTCGACCGCGTGCCCGGCATCGGGCCGAGCACGCTCGAGGCGCTCGCCGGCCTCGTGGCCGTGGGGCGCGCGCCGTGAGCGCGAGCGCGGGCCTCCTCGCGCGCGGCTCCGCGCTCGCGCGCCGCGCGCCGGCCTTCCTGCGCGGCGAGCTCTGGGACTTCGAGCCCGAGCCGCGCACGCTGCAGTCGCGCGCGCTCTGGCTGCTGCGCTTCGCGGTGATCGTCGCCGAGGGCTTCGTGCGCGATCACCTGCTGCTGCGCGCGAGCGGGCTCGCCTACTTCACCGCGGTCTCGATGCTTCCGATGCTCGCTGTGATCGTCGCGATCGCCGGCGCGCTCGGCGTGCACCAGAACCTGGCCGAGGTCGCGATCGAGCGCTTCACCGCGGTGCTCACCGACGGAGTGGAGGGCATCGGGAGCGCGGAGGGCTTCCGCGCGCAGCTCCTCTCCTACATCCAGGGCGTCGATTTCGGCCGGCTCGGCACCCTCGGCGCGGTCGCGCTCTTCGTGCTGAGCGTGCTCGGAATCGGGAACATCGAGCGCGCGCTGAACAAGATCTGGGGCGTGACCGAGCGGCGGCCCTGGGCGCGCCGCTTCCCCGACTACCTCGCAGTGCTGATCGTCGCGCCGCTCTCGCTCGGCAGCGCGCTGTCGCTCGGCGCGAGCCTCGAGAGCCAGTGGATGACGCAACGGCTGCTGCAGTCGCCGATCTTCTCGGCGATCTACGACGAGGGACTCCGCTACGCCCCGACCCTGGTCCTCGCGGCGGGCTTCGCGTTCCTGAACTGGTTCCTGCCGAACACGCGCGTGCGCGCGAGCGCGGCGATCCTCGCGGGCGTGGCGACCGCCTTCCTGGTCGAGCTCGCGCAGGGGCTCTTCCTGCGCCTCGGAGTCGGCGTCGCGCGCAACAACGCCCTCTTCGGGAGCTTCGCGGCGCTGCCGGTGCTCTTCGCCTGGATCTATACCTTCTGGGCAATCGTCCTGTTCGGAGCGGAGATGGCCTTCGCCTACCAGAATCTGCGCCACTACCGCGACGAGGTGCGCGCGCGCGAGCCGGGGCCGGCCGAGCGCGAGGCGATCGGCCTGCGGATCGCGCTCGAGGTCGCGGCGGCGTTCCGCGACGGCCGGGGGGCGCTGCAGGACCAGGCCCTCGGCGAGGGCCTGGGCGTCCCGGTGCGCGCGGTGCGCAGCGTGCTCGCGGCGCTCTCGCGCGCGGCGATCGTGGCCCCGCGCGGAGGCGATGCGCCGATCGGTGCCTATCAGCTCGCGCGGCCGGCCGAGGACATCCACGTGGTCGACGTGCTCAGCGCGCTGCGCGGCGAGCGCAGCCCCGAGCTCGCGCTGCGCGATCCCGCCGTGTCCGCGGCGCTGCAGCAGCTCGACCGCAGTGCGGCGGAGGGGCCCGGAGCGCAGAGCCTGGCCGCGCTGCTGGCCTCGGGAGGCGGGCAGACCCTCGCCTCGGCCGCGGAGCCTGCGCGATGACCCCGCCGCGCATCTACCTCGACTACAACGCGAGCGCCCCGCTGCGCGATCCCGCGCTCGAGGCGATGCTGCGCGTGCTGCGCGACGTGCCCGGGAACCCGTCGAGCGTGCACGCGGAGGGCGAGCGCGCGCGGGCCGAGCTCGGCCTCGCGCGCGAGCGGGTCGCGGCGCTGCTCGGGGCGGAGTCCGACGAGATCGTCTTCACGTCGGGCGCGAGCGAGGCCAACAATCTGGCACTCGCCTCGCCGGGTCCCGCGGGCGGCGCTCCGGCGCATCTGCTCAGCACGCAGGTCGAGCACCCCTCGGTCGAGCAGCCCCTCGCGCGCCTCGAGAAGCGCGGCTGGCGCGTGACGCGGCTACCGGTCGACCCGGAGGGGCTGCTCGCGGGCGACGCGCTCGAGGCCGCGCTCCAGCCCGACACCGCGCTCGCGAGCCTGCTCTGGGCCAACAACGAGACCGGCGTGCTGCAGCCGATCGCCGAGCTCGGCGGGCGGCTGCGCGCGCGGCGCGTGCCGCTGCACGTCGACGCGACCCAGCTCGTGGGCAAGCTGCCGCTCGACCTGCGCCAGCTCCCGATCGAGCTGCTCTCCTGCTCCGCCCACAAGCTGGGCGGGCCGAAGGGCGTCGGCTGCCTCTTCGTGCGCCGCGGCTTCGCGCTCGAGGCGCAGCTGCTCGGCGGCTCGCAGGAGCGCAGGCGGCGCGGCGGCACCGAGAACCTCGCGGGCATCGCGGGCTTCGGCGCGGCCTGCGCGCTCGCGGGGCGCGAGCTCGCGAGCACGGGCGAGCGCCTCGCGGCGCTGCGCGAGCGTCTCTGGCAGGGCCTGCGCGAGCGGGTGCCGCGGGTCCGGCGCAACGGGAGCGCGCAGGCGGTGCTGCCCAACACGCTGAACCTGAGCTTCGAGGCCGCCTCGGGCGAGCTCCTGCTGCAGGCGCTGGACCTCGACGGCGTCGCGGTCTCGGCCGGTGCGGCCTGCGCCTCGGGCTCGCTCGCGGCCTCGCCCGTGCTGCTCGCGATGGGGCTCGGCGCGGACGCCGCGCGCTCTTCGCTGCGCTTCTCGCTCGGCCCGGGCAGCGACGCGGCGCAGGTCGAGCGGGTGCTCGAGATCCTGCCCGCGCTCGTCGCGCGCGTGCGCGCGAGCCGGGGGAGCCCGTGAGCGCTGCGCTCGCGCTCGAGCCCGCGCGCGGCGAGCGCGTGGTCGTCGCGATGTCGGGCGGCGTCGATTCGTCGCTCGCGGCCGCACTGCTGCGCGACGCGGGCTGCGAGGTGATCGGCCTGACGATGCACCTCGCGGGCCAGCACTCCCGCTGTTGCTCGCTCGACGACGCCGAGGACGCGCGCCGCGTCGCCCGGCACCTCGGCATCCGCTTCTACGTCGCAAACCTCGAGGAGGAGTTCCGGCGCGAGGTGCAGCAGCCCTTCGCCGACGCCTATCTCGCGGGCCGCACGCCGATTCCCTGCGTGCAGTGCAACTCGCGCTTCAAGTTCGACCACCTGCTCGCGCGCGCGCGCGCACTCGGCGCGTCGCGCGTCGCGACGGGGCACTACGCGCGCATCGATCGGGACCCCGACACCGGGCTGCGACGCCTGCGCCGCGCCCTCGATTCCGCCAAGGACCAGAGCTACTTCCTCTTCGAGCTCGGCCAGGCGCAGCTCGCGGCGGCGCTGTTTCCGCTCGGCGCGCTCGAGAAGCCGGAGGTGCGCGCGCGCGCGCGAGCGCTCGCGCTGCCGGTCGCGGACAAGCCCGAGAGCCAGGAGATCTGCTTCGTGCCGGAGGGGGACTACGCGAAGAGCGTCGAGGCGCTGCGGCCCGAGGCGCTGCCGGGCCGAGGGGAGATCGTCGACGCCGCGGGGCGCGTGCTCGGGAGCCACGCCGGGATCCACCACTTCACGATCGGCCAGCGGCGCGGCCTCGGGATCGCGGCGCAGCGCCCGCTCTTCGTCACGCGCATCGACGCGCAGCACAACCGCGTGGTCGTGGGCGAGGCGCCCGCGCTGCTCGCGCCCGGCGCGCGCGTCGAGCGTGTGCGCTGGGTCGCCGGAGGGGCGCCGGAGGCCGGCAGCCGCGCGCAGGTGCGCATCCGGCACGGCCACGGCGGCAGCCAGGCCCGGCTCTGGCCGCTCTCGCCGAGCGCGCTGCGCGTCGACTTCGACGAGCCGGTGCGCGCCGTCACGCCCGGCCAGGCGGCGGTCTTCTACCAGGGCGATCTCGTGCTGGGCGGCGGCTGGATCGCCGGGAGGGTCGCGTGAGCGCGTCGCCGCTCGAAGCGCTGCTCGGCCACCGCTTCCGCGATCCGGAGCTGCTCGAGCTCGCGCTCTCGCACGCCTCCTACAGCCACGAGCAGGACGGCAGCCGCGGCAACGAGCGCCTCGAGTTCCTCGGCGACGCCGTGCTCGGGCTCGCGATCGCGGCCGAGCTCTACCTCGCGCACCCGGAGTGGTCGGAGGGCGACCTGACGCGCGCGCGCGCGGCGCTCGTGAACCAGCTCGCGGTCGCAGAGGCGGCGCGGCGCCTCGAGCTGCCGCGCTGGGTGCACCTCGGCCGCACCGAGCAGACCAGCGGCGGCGACCAGAAGGACCGCGTGCTCGCGAACGCCTTCGAGGCGCTGCTCGGCGCGGTGTACCTCGACGCGGGCCCCGCGGCCGCGAGCGCGATCGTGCGCCGCGTCTTCGCGCCCGAGCTCGCCGCCGCCGGCGAGCCCGCCCCGCGCGATCCGAAGACCGCGCTGCAGGAGTGGGCCCACGCGACCTTGCACGCGACTCCGAGCTACCTGACGGTGTGCGACACCGGCGCGGACGCGGACGAGGACCGCTTCACGGTCGAGGTGCGCGTCGAGGGGCGCGTGCTCGCCCAGGGCTACGGCCGCAGCAAGCGCGCGGCCGAGACCGCGGCCGCGCGCGCCGCGCTCGCGTCGCGGGGCCCGGAGTGACCGGCGCGGACGCGATCCGGCCGCCGCACCGCGCCGGCGTGGCAGCGCTGCTCGGCCGGCCCAACGCCGGCAAGTCGACGCTGCTGAACCGGCTGGTCGGCGAGAAGCTCGCGATCGTCACGCCGAAGCCGCAGACCACGCGCAGCCGCACGCTCGGAATCGCGTCGCGCGAGGGGGCCCAGGTGCTCTGGCTCGACACGCCGGGGCTCCACGCCGGCAGCCGCGCGCTCGACAGCGCGATGGCCGAGCAGGTGAGCGGTGCCGCGCGCGGCTGCGATGTGGCCGTGTGGCTCGCAGACCCGCGCGAGAGCTTCGGCCTGGACCAGCGCGCGCTGCTCGGCTCCCTCGAAGCCGCGGGCAAGCCCTGCCTGCTCGTCGCGAGCAAGTCCGATCTCCCGGCCGCGGCCCAGCTCCCCTGGCCGCCGCCCGGGGTCGCGAGCCGTGCGCGGGCGCTGCGGGTCTCGGCGGCGACGGGGCAGGGCGTCGAGGCGCTGACTGCGGCCGTGATCGAGCGGCTGCCGGAGTCGCCGCCGCTCTACGATCCGCTGCAGCTCTCCGACCGCCCGCTGCGCTTCCTCGCGGCCGAGCGCGTGCGCGAGGCGGCCTTCCACGAGCTCGCGCAGGAGCTGCCCTATCGCCTCGCCGTCGCGATCTCCGAGTTCGACGAGAGCCGTGAAGATCTCGTGCGCATCCGGGCCGAGCTGATCGTGGAGCGGGATTCGCAGAAGCGCATCGTGATCGGTCGCGGCGGCGAGCTCGTGAAGCGGATCGGCATCGCCGCGCGCCGCGAGCTCGAGCAGCTGCTCGGCACGCGGGTGCACCTCGAGCTCTGGGTGCGGGTCGAGCCGCACTGGAGCCGCAATCCGGCCCGGGTCAAGGCGCTCGGCTACGTTTAGCCGGGTTGCGCGCGGCGCCTGCCGCAGCGGCTGCGCGCGCGAGCGGCGATCCCCGAGGAAGGCAGCCGATGGCCCAGCCCCTGCGAGCGCAGCCCGAGACGCGGAGCCCCTCGCGCGTGCGGGTCGTGACCGCCGCGTCGCTCTTCGACGGGCACGACGCCGCGATCAACATCATGCGGCGGCTGCTCCAGAGCCAGGGCGCCGAGGTGATCCATCTCGGCCACGACCGCTCGGTCGAGGAGATCGCGGCGGCCGCGCTGCAGGAGGACGCGCACGCGGTCGCGGTGTCCTCCTACCAGGGCGGCCACGTCGAGTTCTTCCGCTATCTCGTCGACCGCCTGCGCGAGCTCGGCGCGGATCGGATCCAGGTCTTCGGCGGCGGCGGCGGGACCATCGCGCCGGAGGAGGCCCGCGCGCTCGAGGCCTACGGCGTCGCGCGCATCTTCGGCGTCGAGGACGGGCGCCGCCTCGGCCTCGAAGGCATGATCCGCGCGCTGCTCGAGCACTGCCGCGAGCGCGGCGCGCCGCCGCTCGGCGACGAGGCCGCGCGCCTCTCCCCGAGCGAGCCGCTCGCGGTCGCGCGGCTGATCAGCTGGTTCGAGGAGGTCGGGCCCGCGGGAGGCGCCCAGGTCGCGGAGCTGCGGCGCGCGCTCGCCGCGCGCGCGCGGCGCAGGGCTCCCGTGGTGGGCTTCACCGGCACCGGCGGCGCGGGCAAGTCCAGCGTGCTCGACGAGTTCGTGCGCCGCTACCGGCTGCGCTTTCCGGGGCGCAGCCTGGCACTCCTGCTGGTGGACCCCACGCGCCGCCGGAGCGGCGGCGCGCTGCTCGGCGACCGCCTGCGCATGAACGCGATCTACGCGCCGGGCGTCTTCGCCCGCTCGCTCGCGACGCGACAGCCGAACCGGAGCGTCTCGCTCGCGATCTCGGATGCGCTGCTCGTGCTGCAGGCCGCGGGCTACGAGCTCCTGCTGGTCGAGACCGCGGGCATCGGGCAGGGCGACTCGGAGATCGTCGACCTCGTCGACCACTCGGTCTACGTGATGACGCCCGACTACGGCGCCGCCTCGCAGCTCGACAAGATCGACATGCTCGAGCTCGCCGACCTCGTCGTGCTGAACAAGTTCGATCGCCGCGGCGCGCCCGACGCGCTGCGCGACCTGCGCCGGCAGTGGCGCCGCAGCCACGCGGCGGCCGATCTCCCCGACGCGCGCGTGCCGGTCTACCCGAGCGTCGCGAGGATCTGGAACGACCCCCGCAGCGACCGCTTCTGCGACGCGCTCGTCGCGCGCCTCGAGGGCCGCGAGGCCCTGCCCGCGAGCGAGGAGGCCGCCGCGGGCGCGCTGCTCCCAGCCGCGCGCAGCCGCTACCTCGCGGAGATCGCCGAAGCGCTGCGCGGCTACCGCGCGCGCAGCGAGCGCGCCGCCGAGGCCGCGCGCCGCGCACAGGCGCTGGGCCTCGCGCTCGACGCGCTCGAGGGCGGCCCGCGAGCGGCCGAAACCGGGCCGGGCGCGCCCGCCGGGGCCCCGGGCGGCGACCGCGCGCGGCTGCGGGAGGCCCGGGACGCCGCGCTCGCAGAGCTGCCGCCGGAGCTCCGCGCCGGGCTCGAGAGCTGGGACGAGCAGCAGGGGCGCTATGCAGCTCCGGCCCAGACCTATCGGGTGCGCGAGCAGTCGCTCGAGGTCGAGAACCACGTGCAGACCCTCGCCGGCACCGCGCTGCCGAAGGTCGCACTGCCGCGCAGCGGGGACGCGGGCGAGCGCGTGCGCTACCTCGCCTTCGAGAACCGCCCCGGCTGCTTCCCGTTCACGGCAGGCGTCTTCCCCTTCCAGCGCGAGAGCGAGGACCCGACCCGGATGTTCGCAGGCGAGGGCACGCCGGAGCGCACGAACCGGCGCTTCCACCTCGTGAGCCGCGGCCAGAAGGCGGTGCGCCTGTCGACCGCCTTCGACAGCGTGACGCTCTACGGGCGCGACCCCGACGAGCGCCCCGACGTCTTCGGCAAGGTCGGCAACTCGGGCGTCTCGGTCTGCACGCGCGACGACGCCGTCAAGCTCTACTCCGGCTTCGACCTCGCGCAGCCGAGCACCTCGGTCTCGATGACGATCAACGGCCCGGCCCCGACGGTGCTCGCCTTCTTCCTGAACGCGGCGATCGACCAGGGGGTCGAGAGGCATCTGCGCGAGACCGGCCGGCTCGAGCCGGTCCTGCGCGAGCTCTCGCGGCGCGAGCGGCCGCGCTATGCGGGTCCGCTGCCCGAGGGCCACGACGGCCTCGGGCTCGCGCTGCTCGGCGTCGCGGGCGACGAGGTCGTGGACGCCGAGACCTATGCGCGGATCGCGGCTGACGTGCTCGGCCGCGTGCGCGGCACGGTGCAGGCCGACATCCTGAAGGAGGATCAGGCGCAGAACACCTGCATCTTCTCGACCGAGTTCTCGCTGCAGGTGATGGGAGACATCCAGCAGTACTTCATCGATCACGGCGTGCGGAACTTCTACTCGGTCTCCGTCTCCGGCTACCACATGGCCGAGGCGGGCGCGAACCCGATCACGCAGCTGGCCTTCACGCTCGCGAACGGCTTCACGCTGCTCGAGGCCTACCGCGCGCGCGGGATGAGCGTCGACCAGGTCGCGCCGAACTTCTCGTTCTTCTTCAGCAACGGGCTCGACGCGGAGTACGCGGTGATCGGCCGCGTCGCGCGGCGGATCTGGGCGATCGCCCTGCGCGAGGTCTATGCGGCGGACGAGCGCAGCCAGAAGCTCAAGTACCACATCCAGACCTCGGGGCGTTCGCTGCACGCGCAGGAGATGGCCTTCAACGACATCCGCACGACGCTGCAGGCCTGGATGGCGCTGCAGGACCAGTGCAACAGCCTGCACACGAACGCCTACGACGAGGCGGTCACGACGCCGACCGAGGAATCGGTGCGCCGCGCGCTCGCGATCCAGCTGATCATCCAGCGCGAGCTCGGCATCGCGGCGAACCAGAACGTGCTGCAGGGCTCGCACCTGCTCGAGTGGCTGACGGATCGCGTCGAGGCGGCCGTGCTCGAGGAGTTCGAGCGCCTGTCGGAGCGCGGCGGGGTGCTCGGCGCGATGGAGACGGGCTACCAGCGCGGCCGCATCCAGGACGAGAGCCTGCTCTACGAGGCGCGCAAGCACTCGGGCGCACTGCCGATCGTGGGCGTGAACACCTTCCAAAATCCCGAGCCCGAGGCGCCGCGCGAGAGCGCGGCGCGGATCCGCTCGAGCGACGCCGAGAAGCGCGTGCAGATCGAGAGCCTGCGCAGCTTCCAGGCGCGGCACGCGGCCCGCACGGGACCCGCGCTGGCGAGGCTCCAGCAGGTCGCGCGCAGCGGCGGCAACGTGTTCGCCGAGCTGATGCAGACGGTGAAGGCCGCGAGCCTGCAGCAGATCACGGACGCGCTCTTCGAGGTCGGCGGCCGCTATCGGCGCTCGATGTAGCGCGAGGTCGGGGCGCTATGGTTGGCGCGGTCGACCCCCTCCTGCGGAGAGCGCGCCATGAGTTCCGAATCCAGGCCCCGATCCCGCGCGGACCGCGCGCGCTGGCGCGAGCTCGCGGCGCGGGACCTCGCGGGCAAGCCCAGCGAGAGCCTGGTCTGGACGCCGCCGGAGGGCATTCCGGTCCAGCCGCTCTACACCGCCGCGGATCTCGAGAAGCTCGAGTTCGCGGACACCCTGCCTGGCCTGTGGCCCTTCCTGCGCGGCCCGCACGCGACGATGTACGCGAACCGGCCCTGGACGCTGCGCCAGTACGCGGGCTTCTCGACCGCGGAGGAGTCGAACGCCTTCTACCGCCGCAATCTCGCGGCGGGGCAGAAGGGCCTCTCGGTCGCCTTCGACCTCGCGACCCACCGCGGCTACGACTCGGATCACGAGCGCGTCGCGGGCGACGTCGGCAAGGCCGGCGTCGCGATCGATTCCGTAGAGGACATGAAGATCCTCTTCGACGGAATCCCGCTCGACGAGATGTCGGTCTCGATGACGATGAACGGCGCCGTGCTGCCCGTGATGGCCGCCTACATCGTGGCCGGCGAGGAGCAGGGCGTGCCGCAGGCGAAGCTGAACGGCACGATCCAGAACGACATCCTCAAGGAGTTCATGGTCCGCAACACCTACATCTATCCGCCCGAGCCGAGCATGCGGATCGTCGCGGACATCATCGAGCACACGGCGCGGGAGATGCCGAAGTTCAACTCGATCTCGATCAGCGGCTACCACATGCAGGAGGCCGGAGCGACCACCACGCTCGAGCTGGCCTTCACGCTGGCCGATGGACTCGAGTACGTGCGCGCGGCGCTCTCGAAGGGCATGCCGGTCGACCACTTCGCGCCGCGGCTCTCGTTCTTCTGGTGCATCGGGATGAACTTCTACTTCGAGGTCGCGAAGCTGCGCGCGGCGCGGCTGCTCTGGGCGCAGCGGATGCAGGCCTTCGACCCGGTGGACCCGCGCTCCTCCGCGCTGCGCACGCACTGCCAGACCTCGGGCGCGAGCCTGACGGAGCAGGATCCGATCAACAACGTGATCCGCACGACGATCGAGGCGATGGCCGCGGTCTTCGGCGGCACCCAGTCGCTGCACACCAACGCCTACGACGAGGCGCTCGGACTTCCGACCGAGACCACCGCGCGGGTCGCGCGCAACACCCAGCTGATCCTGCAGGAGGAGACCGGGATTCCGCGCGTGATCGATCCCTGGGGCGGCTCCTACTTCATGGAGTCGCTGACCGCGAGCGTCGCAGAAGCGGCCCGGGGCGTGATCGACGAGGTCGAGGCGCTCGGCGGCATGACGCGCGCGATCGCGACCGGCATGCCGAAGCTGCGCATCGAGGAGTGCGCGGCGCGCAGACAGGCGCGCGTCGACCGCGGCGAGGACGTGATCGTCGGCGTGAACAAATACCGGCTGCAGCAGCAGGAGCAGGTCGAGGTGCTCGCGGTCGACAACAGCGCGGTGCGCGACGCGCAGATCCGGCGGCTCGAGCGCCTGCGCGCGGCGCGCGACGGCGCGCGCGTCGAGGCGGCGCTGTCGCAGCTCACGCGGGTCGCCGGGTCGGGGCAGGGCAATCTGCTCGCAGCGGCGGTCGAGGCCGCGCGCGTGCGCGCGACGCTCGGCGAGATCTCGGCGGCGCTCGAGCGCGTCTTCGGCCGCTACCGCGCGGAGATCCGCTCCGTCTCGGGGGTCTACGGCGCGGCCTACGCGGGCGACGCGGACTTCGAGGCGCTGCGCAAGGAGGTCGACGCCTTCGCGCGGCGGGTCGGGCGCCGCCCGCGCATCCTCGTGGTCAAGCTCGGGCAGGACGGCCACGACCGGGGGATGAAGGTGATCGCCACCGCGTTCGCGGACCTCGGCTTCGACGTCGACGTCGGACCGCTCTTCCAGACCCCGGCCGAGGCCGCGCGCCAGGCGATCGAGAACGACGTGCACGTGGTCGGCGTCTCGAGCCAGGCCGCGGGCCACCGGACGCTCGTGCCCCAGCTCGTCGAGGAGCTGCGGCGCCAGGGCGCCGACGAGATCGGCGTCGTCGTGGGCGGCATCATCCCGCCGCAGGACTACGAATTCCTGCGCAAGGCGGGCGCGCGCTCGATCTTCGGCCCCGGCACGCCGGTGCCGGTCGCCGCGCGCGAGGTGCTCGAGGGGATCGGAGAGCGCCGGCCGTGAGCCGGCCCGCGCCTGCGGCGGAGGCGGTCCGGCGCGGCGAGCGCCGCGCGCTCGCCAAGGCGATCACGCTGCTCGAGAGCTCGCGCGCAGACGACGCCGCGGCGGGGCGCGCGCTGCTCGAGGAGCTGATGCCGCACACGGGCGGCTCGCGACGCGTCGGGATCACGGGGCCCCCGGGCGTCGGCAAGAGCAGCTTCATCGAGACGCTCGGCCTGCAGCTGCTCGCGCGCGGCGAGCGCGTCGCGGTGCTCGCGATCGACCCCTCGAGCCCCGTGACCGGAGGCAGCATTCTCGGAGACAAGACGCGCATGGAGCGCCTCGCGCAGGACGAGCGCGCCTTCATCCGGCCGTCGCCCTCGGGCTCGGCGCCGGGCGGGGTCGCGCACCGGACGCGCGAGGCGCTGCTTCTCTGCGAGGCCGCGGGCTTCGGCGTGGTGCTCGTCGAGACGGTCGGCATCGGCCAGTCCGAGGTCGCGGTGCGCTCGATGGTCGACTGCTTCCTCGTGCTGCTGCAGCCCGGCGCGGGCGACGACCTCCAGGGAATCAAGAAGGGCGTGCTCGAGCTCGCGGATCTCCTGGTCGTCAACAAGGCCGACGGGGAGCTGCGCGCGGAGGCCGAGCGCACGCGCAGCGCCTACGCGGGTGCGCTGCAGCTGTTGCGCCCCGCGTCGCCGAGCTGGAGGCCGCGCGTCGAGCTCGCGAGCGCGCGCAGCGGGGAGGGCATCGAGGGCGTCTGGCGCCGCGTCGAGGAGCACGCGCAGAAGCTCGCGGCGAGCGGCGAGTGGGCCGAGCGGCGCCGCAGCCAGGCGCGGGATTGGCTCTGGAGCCTGCTGCAGGAGGGTCTGCTGCAGGCCTTCCGCCAGCATCCCCGGATCGAGGCGCTGCTGCCCGAGCTCGAGCGACAGGTCTCGGCCCAGGAGCGCTCCGCGTCCGCCGCTGCGCGCTCGCTGCTCGAGGCCTTCCAGAAGGGCTAGAGGCGCGTCCCCCTGGGGCCGCGGGTGCGCTTCATCACGAGATCCGAATCGCCGATGAGATCGGGGCGCGACACGCGAGCGCGGCCGGCCCTGTCGGCGCCGTGCGCTGCGCCGCCTGCGCGCGGAGAGCCAATGGTCCAGATCAACATGGCCGAGCGGGAGATCACCGTGAAGGTGGTCTACTACGGACCCGCGCTCTCCGGCAAGACGACGAACCTGCAGCAGCTGCACCAGCTGATCGAGCCCGCGGCGCGCGGCAGGATGGTCACGCTCGACACCGCGAACGACCGCACGCTCTACTTCGACTTCCTGCCCGTCGAGTTCGGCACCCAGAACGGCTTCTCGATCAAGATCAAGCTCTTCACGGTGCCGGGCCAGGTGATGCACAAGTCGACGCGCAAGGTCGTGCTGTCGGGTGCCGACGGCGTCGTCTTCGTCGCGGACTCGCAGCGCAGCGCCGCGAGCGCCAACGCCTACTCGTGGCGCGACATGGAGGCGAACCTCAAGTCGAACGGCATCGACTTCGACGCGATCCCGAAGGTCGTGCAGTTCAACAAACGCGACCTGCCGGACGTGAAGGCGCTCGGCGAGATCCGCGAGGCCTGGGGAGACATCCCCACGTTCCCCGCGATCGCGACGCGCGGCGAGGGCGTGATGGAGACCTTCCGCGAGCTGCTGCGACTCGTCTACCGCGGTCTCGATGGCCGCCACCAGTTCGGCCAGAAGTTCGGGCTCACCGAGCGCGACTTCGTCAAGGGCGTGCTTCGCAACTTCGGTGCCTAACCACGGGCCCGCGCGGCAGAAAGTCGCGCCGGCACGGCTCCCTACCCGGTTTGACACCCCCGCACTCGCGCTGATAGCTTGGGCGCGCTGACCACCTCCCGGCGCGCTGGCCGAGTGCCAGGCCGGAGCCTCGGCGCCGGCCCGGGACAGAGCAGTGCGGGGCCGGTCGAGGTCCACTCGAGAGCTGCTCCCCCATGAGCAAGTCGCCCCCCGCCAAGCGCCGCCTGCGGCCCGTGCGCGACCGCCGCGAGGCGCTGGCCTCGGTCGAGGCGGCCGTCGCCGAGATCCGGGCGGGCCGCATGGTGATCCTCGTCGACGACGAGGATCGCGAGAACGAGGGCGACCTCTGCATGGCCGCGGAGAAGGTCACGCCGCAGGCCATCAACTTCATGGCGAAGCACGGGCGCGGGCTGATCTGCCTCTCGCTCACGGACGAGCGGCTCGAGCGCCTGAATCTCCAGATGATGGTGCCGGACTGGGAGAACCAGTCCGGCTTCGGGACGGCCTTCACGGTCTCGATCGAGGCGCGCAGCGGCGTCACGACCGGCATCTCGGCGGCCGATCGCGCGCACACGATCCTGACCGCGATCGCCGACGACGCGAGGCCGAGCGACCTCGTGCGCCCCGGCCACGTGTTCCCGCTGCGCGCGCGCGAGGGCGGGGTGCTGCGCCGCACCGGCCAGACCGAGGGCTCGGTGGATCTCGCGCGCCTCGCGGGGCTGAAGCAGGCGGGCGTGATCTGCGAGATCATGAACGACGACGGCAGCATGGCGCGACTGCCCGAGCTGCAGGAGTTCGCGCGCGAGCACGGGCTCGAGATCGTCACGATCGCGGACCTGATCCAGTACCGGCTGCAGCACGAGAAGCTCGTCCGCCGCGTTGCCGACGCGGTGCTGCCGACGCGCAGCGCGGGCGAATTCCGCACCATCGTCTACGAGAACGACATCGATCACATCGACCACATGGCGCTCGTGAAGGGCGAGATCCGCGCGGACCACCCGGTGCTCGTGCGCGTGCACAGCGAGTGCCTGACCGGAGACGCCTTCGGCTCGCTGCGCTGCGACTGCGGCGAGCAGCTCGACGCCGCGCTGCAGATGATCGAGACCGATGGCTGCGGGGTGCTGCTCTACATGCGGCAGGAGGGCCGCGGCATCGGGCTCAAGAACAAGATCCGCGCCTACGGGCTGCAGGATCAGGAGGGCCTCGACACGGTCCAGGCGAACGAGCGCCTGGGCTTTCCGCCGGACATGCGCGACTACGGTGTGGGCGCCCAGATCCTCGTGGACCTCGGCGTGCGCAAGATGCGGCTGATCACGAACAACCCGGGCAAGCGCGCGGGCATCGAGGGCTACGGGCTCCAGATCGTCGAGCGGGTCCCGCTCGAGGTCACGCCGAACGCCAAGAACCTGGAGTACCTGCGGACCAAGAAGGAGAAGCTCGGTCACGTGCTGCATCTGATGAGCTAGAGCGACGGTTCCCTCAACGTTGGCGCGCCCCGGGCTCGCCGTGCAGGCCGCGCGCCGATCCCGAGCGCGAGCCCGCTGGACTGGAGATTCGATGTTCGATTCGGTGGAGAAGGTCGAGGAAGCCCTCACCTCCCAGAGCTACATCTGCAACCGCAAGATCGCGACGGTGGTGTTCCTCGCCAATCGCCTGGAGAAGCCGATCCTGATCGAGGGGCCCGCGGGCGTCGGCAAGACCGAGCTCGCCAAGGTCGTGGCCCAGGCGACGGGCCGCCGCATGATCCGCCTGCAGTGCTACGAGGGCCTCGACGAGGCCAAGGCCCTCTACGAGTGGGAGTACTCGAAGCAGCTGCTCTACACGCAGATCCTCAAGGAGCGCTTCACGGCGGTCATGGAGGGCACGCAGACGCTGCGCGACGCCGCCGCGCGCGTCGGCCGCGAGGACTCGGTCTTCTTCTCCGAGCACTTCATCGTGCCGCGGCCGCTGATGCGCGCGATCACCTCCGACGAGCCGGTGCTGCTGCTCGTCGACGAGGTGGACAAGTCGGATCCGGAGTTCGAGGCCTTCCTGCTCGAGCTGCTCTCGGATTTCCAGGTGACCGTCCCCGAGATCGGCACCTTCGCGGCGAAGCAGAAGCCGATGGTGTTCCTGACCTCGAACAACGCGCGCGAGATGAGCGACGCGCTCAAGCGCCGCTGCCTGCACCTCTTCATCGACTACCCCTCGGAGGAGGTCGAGCGCCGCATCCTCGAGACCAAGGTCCCGGGCGCAGCCGAGCAGCTCGTGCAGGACGTGGTCCAGATGATGCACCGCCTGCGGCAGCTCGATCTCAAGAAGGCGCCCTCCATCAGCGAGACCCTCGACTGGGCGCGGGCGCTGCTCGCGCTCAACGCGAGCGAGCTCGACTCCGACCTCGTGAACCAGACCTTCAACGTGATCCTCAAGTACGAGGGCGACGTGCGGAAGGCGCAGACCGAGCTCGACAAGCTGCTGCAGAAGAAGAGCGCCCAGGCCGCCGTGCAGGCTCCCGCCGCGGCGGCTCCGACTCCGGCGGCGGTCAAGAAGGGCGCGCTCCACTAGGCGTAGGCGCCGAGGCGTTGTGCAGAAGAAGATCCTCGAGTTCACCAACATCCTGCGCAAGAGCGGGATCCGGGTGTCGACCGCGGAGGCGATCGACGCCTTCAGCGCGCTCGAGCAGCTCTCGCTCGACGACCGCGAGGTCTTCCGCGATGCGCTGCGCACGACGATGGTGAAGCGGGGCGAGGAGATCGCGTCCTACGACGAGCTCTTCGACCTGTTCTGGTCGGGCTTCTACGACAACCTGCGCCATGCCTTCGGGGATGCCGCAGCCTCGTTGGCCAGGCTCGGGACGGATCTCGATCAGCTGTTGAAGCAGCTCGCCGAGCAGCTCGCGAAGATGCAGGGAGGCGATCTCGGCGACCTCTCCGAGCTCGCCCGCGCGCTGCTCACGAGCGATCTGAGCTCGCTCGAGCAGCTGATCCGCGCGGCGGCCGAGGCCTCCGGGACCAACCGGATCGAGAACTTCCTGCAGATCGGCTTCTTCAGCCGGCGGACGCTCGAGCAGATGGACCTCGAAGGCGCGGGCAAGGAGCTGCGCGATCTCGCGCGCCGCATGGAAGAAGCGGGGATGTCCCCGGAGCAGATCCGCGCGCTGCGCGAGTTCGTGGATGCGCTGATGGAGGCGCTCAGGCGCTCCGTGCGCAACTTCGTCGAGCGCGAGCTGCAGCAGCAGAACCACGACTACATGGAGAAGTTCCGGCGCGAGACGCTGCTCGAAAAGAGCTTCTACCACCTGACCGAGGAAGAGATCCGGCGCATGCGGGAGGTGGTCGAGCGGCTCGCGCAGAAGATCCGGAACATCCTCTCGATCCGGAAGCGGCGCCTGAAGCGCGGCAAGCTCGATCTGCACCAGACGCTGCGCAGGAACATGTCGCACGGCGGCATTCCCTTCGAGCTCGTGTTCAAGCAGCGCAAGAAGGACCGGCCCAAGCTCGTGATCCTGTGCGACATCTCGTCGTCGGTCGCGAACGTCTCGCGCTTCATGCTGCAGTTCGTCTACAGCCTGCAGGAGGCGTTCACGAAGATCCGCGCCTTCGTGTTCGTGTCCGAGCTGGGGGAGGTCACCCACATCCTGCAGGAAGGCGAGATCAACGAAGCCATCGAGAAGGCCCTCGATGGAGGCGACGTGATCAACGTCTACACGCGCTCGAACTTCGGCCACGCCTTCCACCAGTTCTGGCAGAACCACCTCTCCGCGGTCGACAACAAGACCACCGTGCTCGTGCTCGGCGACGCGCGCAACAACTACAACGACGCGAAGGCCTGGTGCCTGCGCGACGTGTTCAACAAGGCCAAGAACGTGGTGTGGCTGAACCCGGAGAGCCCGAGTGCCTGGGGCTTCGGCGACAGCGTGATGGACAAGTACCTGCCCTACACGAACGTCGCCGAAGAGGTGCGCAACCTGCGGCAGCTCTCGGCGATCATCGACAAGCTCGTGCTCTAGCGGGCGCGGCCCGATTCCCAGATTCCGCTTGCGGCGTGGGCTGCGAAGAACCGATCCGCGCGAAAGAAAACGCCCCGCCGTTTCCGGCGGGGCGTGTCAGGGGGAGGGCGGTGGATCGATGATGGGGGGTGAGAGGTTGGACATTTCGGTCAGAAATGCCAAATCCACCGCCGCTCCATAACCTGGAAAACTTGAGTGTCCCTCCGAGCGCCCCATGCCGCGGGGCATACCGACGCTCCGATCGATCCCGATTGACGAGGGCAGTATGCGTTGCCCCCCGGAGCAAGTCAAACACTTTCTCAAAGGGGAGAGAATCTCCCCGGGACCGCGGATCGACCCCGCGCGCGGCCGATTCGAAGCCTCCCTCTTCGCGCAGAACCAGTTGAAAAACCAAGCGTTTATAGGGAATTCGAGAGGTGTTTTGGAGCCTCCGCTCGGCGCCCGCGGCGGGCCGTCGCCGGCGGCGCTTCTGGTAGATTCCGCGGCCTCGGAAGTCCCACTCTCCTTCGAGCGGAGTTCGATGTCGACCCGGCGCTTCCACCTGCGGACCCACGGTTGCCAGATGAACTCCCATGACTCGGAGAAGGTGGCCAACCTCCTGCTGCACGAGGGCTACCTCGAGTCCGCGCGGCTCGAGAGCGCCGACCTCGTCATCCTCAACACCTGTTCGATTCGCGAGAAGGCGGAGCACAAGCTGTACAGCGAGCTCGGCGCGCTGCGCGAGTGGAAGCTCGCCGCGAGCGGCCGCCTGCTCGGGGTCGGCGGCTGCGTCGCCCAGCAGGAGGGAGACGCGCTGTTGCGGCGCTTCGCCCACCTGGATTTCGTCTTCGGGACGCACAACCTGCGCCTGGTGCCCGCGATGGCAGCAGCCGCGCTGCGCGGTCAGCGGGGCGCGCGGGTCGAGGAGAGCCGCGACCTCGCGCGCTTCGATCTGCCCGCGCGGCATCCGGCCTTCGAGAGCGCCACGCCCGGCCGCGCATTCCTCACGGTGATGGAGGGCTGCGACCTGTTCTGCAGCTTCTGCATCGTTCCCACGACGCGCGGCCGCGAGATCAGCCGGCCAGCCGCGTCGATTCTGGAGGAGGCGCGGCGACTCGCAGACTCCGGCGTGCGCGAGCTGACCTTGCTCGGCCAGACGGTCAACGCCTACGGGCGCCACGATCTGCGGCGCGGCGTGGGCGCGCAGGCGGGCACCGTCGCGTTCGCCGAGCTGCTGTCCCGGATCGACGCGATCCCGGGCATCGAGCGGATCCGCTACACGAGCCCGCACCCGAGCTTCTTCGACGCCGACCTGATCGCCGCCCACGGCGAGCTGCGCGCGCTCTGCCCGCACGTGCACCTGCCGCTCCAGAGCGGATCCGATCGGGTGCTCGCGGACATGCGGCGGCGCTATCGCGTTTCGGAGTACCGCGCGGTGGTCGCGGCGCTGCGCCGCGCGCGTCCCGATCTCGCGATCACGACGGATCTGATCGTCGCCTTTCCCGGCGAGAGCGAGGCCGACTTCTGCGACACGCTTGCCCTGATGCGCGAGCTGGGATTCGCGGACAGCTACTCCTTCAAGTACTCCCCGCGTCCGGGCACGGCCGCCGCCAGGCGCAGCGACCCGGTCGATCCGGTCGAGGCGCAGCGCCGTCTCGAGAGTCTGCAGGCGCTGCAGCGCCAGCTCACGCTCGAGGCGCATCGGCGCCGCGTGGGAGAGCGCACGCAGGTGCTCGCGATCGGGCCGAGCCGGCGCGGCGGCCGGCAGTGGAGCGGTCGCGATCCGTACCACCGGGTGGTCAACTTCGCGGCAGCCGACCGGGCGCTCGCTCCGGGCGACCTGCTCGAGCTCACGATCGCCGAGGCCACGCCCCATTCGCTGATCGGCGAATGGCCTGCCTCGGCCAGCTCGACTGCCTCCGCGAGCCCGGTCAGGATCGATGGCCGGCGGGCCGATGAGCCCAGGAGCGCAGGCGCCTAGGGGGCGGGGTCCGCCCTCGGGGCGCCTGGGGTTCCACCGCAGACGCGGTGGAGCCGCGGTCCGGGGGGTGGCTTGGCCAAGGCGCGCATTCTTGCGGTCGACGACCAGCGCTACTTCCGCGAGCTGATCGCCGGGCTGCTGGCCGAGATCGGCTACGAAGCGCAGTCGGCGGCGTCGGGCGAGGAAGCGCTCGACGCGCTCGAGACCGGCGCCTTCGACATCGTGCTGACCGACCTCGTGATGCCCGGCATGGACGGCTGCGAGCTCGTGCAGCGGATCAAGGCCACGCGCCCCGAACAGGAGGTCGTGGTGGTGACCGGCGTGGTCGACGTGCGCAGCGCCGTCGAAGCGATGCGCCTGGGCGCCGCGGACTATCTGCTGAAACCCTTCGAGGCCGACACCCTGCGCGCCTCCCTGGACGGGATCCTGGAGGCGCGCCGCCTGCGCTTCGAGCACGCGCGCCTGCAGGAGGAGAACCTGCAGTACCTCGGCGAGCGCTCGCTCTTCGAGCGCGCGATCGGGTTCTTCTCTGCCCAGGAGATCGCCCCGACCTGCGAGCGCCTGGTCGAGGGACTCTGCATCGAGACCCAGGCCGAGGGTGGGGTGATCTGGGTCGCGGAGGAGGGCACTCCCGGACGCCTCGCGCTCGGCTGCGCGCGCGGACTCGTGCGCGTGGACGCGGAGCCCGAGAGCCTCACGCAGGCAGAGCTTCCGCCCCAGTGCTCGGACCCGAAGCTGCGCTCGTTCACCCAGGCCTGGGGCCGCGGGGCCGCCGGGGCGCGGCAGGCGCTCTTCCTCTCGCTCCGGCGGGACGGAGAGCTGATCGCGCTCGCGCGGCTCTCGGACAAGGTCGGCGGGGGCGCCTTCGACGCCGTCGACCAGAGCTGCGCCGAGAAGCTCGGCCAGTTCGGCGAGCTCGCGCTCGCGACCGCGCTTCGGATCCGCCGCCTCGCGCGCCAGGCGCAGCGCGAGCCCGCGAGCGGCGGCGGCGCGCGGGAGCGCTTCGAAGAGGCGCTGCGCAGCGAGCTGGACCGGTCGCGCCGCAGCGGCCGGCGCTTCTCGCTGCTCGCATTCTCGCTGATGCCGCCCTTCGCGCACGCACGGCACGAGGACGCCGACGCCGCCTGGCGCGAACGCGCGGTCGCCTGGCTGCGCGCGGCGCTCCGCACGGGCGACTTCGTGAGCTTCGACGCCGACGGCGTCGCCTGCGCGCTGCTGCCCGAGACGGATGCGCTCGGCGCGTCGGTGCTGCGCCAGCGCATCCGGCGCGAGCTGCTGACGTCGGACCTCTGGCTGCAGCTCGAGCCGGAGCGCCGCCCGGAGCTGCGCAGCGCCGCGGTCGGATACCCGCAGGACGGCAATCAGCCCGAGCTGCTCGAGAGCGCGCTGCGCGAAGCCCTCGAGCGCGACCGCAGCAACCCGGCGCGCGTGCTCGGTCTCGAGCGCTGCGATCTCTCGGAGTCGCTCTCGATCCTGCTCGACGAGGGCGAGACCGAGCGCACGGAGCTCGCGCCGGAGCTGCTGCGCTTCGTGCTGCGCGAGCTCGCGCGGCGGCCCAAGGACGCGGGCGTGCTCTACGTCGCGCCCGGCGCGCTGCTCGACGCGGCGCTCGACGAGGTGCTCGAGGAGCTGCTGCCGCTGCAGGCGGCGACCGAGCTCGTGATCCTCGGCGGCCGCGAGCGCTCCTGGAAGAGCGGCGGCACGCCGCTCCGGGCTCCCGCGCTTCCGCAGGTGCCGCAGCCCTTCCTGCTGCGTCTGGGCGACGCGCCGGCCTATGCGCTGGTCGCCGCCGACTCCGCGGAGCGGGATGGCACGCGCTTCTTCCACACCGGCGACCGCTCGATCGTCGAGCACCTCGTCTTCCAGCTCCAGGACGAGCTCGCGCGCCGGGCTCCGGAGCCCGCATGACGGCGCAGACGCGCTCGCTGCTGATCGCGCACGGAGACGAGGCCCGCGCGAAGCGGATCGCGGAGGCCTGCAGCGCGCGGGGCCTGTCCTGCAGCGTCGCGGCCGACGGGGCCGCAGCGCTCGACCAGGCGCTCCTGCACCCGCCGGGGCTCGTGATCGCGCAGCTCGAGCTGCCCACGATCGACGGCGCGACGCTGCAGCGGATCCTCGAAGCGAATCCGCGCACGCGGGACGTCTGCGTGCTGCTCGTGGGTCGAGGCGACGGCCTCTCCCGCGCGACGCGCGGCGCGCGCGCCCTCCTCGACGAGCGCGACGCGGAGACGATCGCCCGGCGCGCGCAGAACCTGCTCGCGGGGCCGACTCCGGAGCCCGCGAGTGCGGACTCCCGCGAGCGCGGCTTCGAGGGCGACCTCGCACAGCTCCCGCTGCTCGAGCTGCTCGAGCTCTTCCACGGGAGCCGCCGCACCGGCCAGCTCGAGATCCGCGGGTCGGCGGGCAGCGGGCGGATCGCGCTGCTCGGCGGCGAGGTCGCGCAGGCCGTGACCGGCCGCGTGGACGCCGAGAAGGCGCTGTTCCGGATGCTGGCCTGGGAGCGCGGTCGCTTCAGCTTCCAGCCGGGCGCGGTCCCCGCCGGGCTGCGCCTCTCGCTCCCGACCCACTCGCTGCTGCGCGAGGGACGCCGCCAGCTGGAGGAATGGCAGCGCAGCGGCGCGGGACTTCCGCCCGCGAACGCGCGCCTGCGGCTGCGGGTTCCGCGCAGCCAGCTGCCGCGCGCGGTGCATCCGATTGCGCAGGATCTGCTGGTCGTGCTCGAGCACGTCGACCGGGTGCAGGAAGTGCTCGACCGCTGCGGTCACCCGGACTATCAGGTGCTGCGGACGCTCCAGACGCTGATCGACCGCGGCCTGGTCGAGCTGCGCAGCGAGACGCCCCTCGGCGAGACGCCCGGCACCAGCGGCTTCCTTTCGGATCGCCAGGTCGCGCGACTCGAGCAGGAGCTGCGCGCCAACCGCCCCCGCGGCCAGCGCCTCGGGGACGCCCGCCTGCTCGTGATGGCGAGCAACGAGAGCGCGATCACGCGACTCGCACAGTTGCTCGCGCGGATTCCGGGCGCGAGCCTGCCGGCCTCTCCGCCCGGCGCGGACCAGCTCGCGCGGCTCGCGCACCTGCGCGTCGGCGCGGATCTCGGGATCGAGCTGCTGCGCGTGCCGATCGCAGTGCGGCTCGCGCCGCTCTGGCCGCTCGCGGCACACGGGAGCCTGGGCGCGCTGGTTCCGCTGGTGCCGCCCGTGAGCGAGGGACTCGCGGCGCTCGAGCCGGCCCTCGGCGCGCTCGCGGCGCTCGCGCTGCGGCCCTTCTACGCGGTGCTCGCGGGCGCCGCGGAGCGCGGGCGCACCGCGGATCTCTCGGAGCAGCTGCTGCCGCGCGAGGACGGGCCGCTCTTCCTCGTGCCCCACGACCACTCGGAGCGGGGAGTCGCGCTGCTGCGCGAGCTCTTCGCGCGGGTGCTGCAGTGAGCGCCGCGGGGCTCTCCGGGCTGCCGCTGCTCCGCGCGCTGGACCCGGCAGCGCGCGAGCGCCTGGAGGACTGCCTCGAGCGCACGCAGCTCGCGCCGCGCAGCGCGCTGTTTCGCGAGGGCGACGAGAGCGACGGAGTGATCTGGATCGCCGGGGGACGCATCCGCGCGTGGTCGTCGCGCGACGAGCCGGTCGAGCTCGGGCGCGGCGCGCTGATCGGCGCGATCTCGCTCGTGGTCGCGGGAAAACGCCGTTTCTCCGCGGATGCGGTCGCGCCCACCCAGGTGCTGAAGCTGCGCCGCGCCGCATTCCAGGAGCTCGTGCAGCGGGCGCCGCGCGTGGCGTGTCAGCTCTTGGCCGCGCTGCTGGCCGATCAGGCCGAGCTCTTCGAGGAAGCCCTGAACGAGCTCGCGAGCCGAGCGCGCCCCTGAGCGCCGCGTCCGCACGCAGGCGCGCGCCGCTCCAGCGACCCGCTCCTCGCCTGGAGACGCGCGCGGAAATGCAGGCTAGACTGCGCCCCATTCCGAGGGCCCCCATGGACAGTCGCATCGACGAGGGACTCACCTTCGACGACGTGCTTCTGGTGCCGGCAGCGAGCGACGTGCTGCCGAGCCAGGTCGACGTCCGCACCCGTCTCACGCGCGAGCTCGCGATCCAGATTCCCCTGGTCTCGGCGGCGATGGATACCGTCACCGAGCACGAGACCGCGATCTGCGTCGCGCAGAACGGCGGCATCGGGATCATCCACAAGAACCTCTCGATCGAGCGGCAGGCCGCCGAGGTCGACAAGGTCAAGCGCTCCGAGTCGGGCATGATCGTGGACCCGATCACGATGCGACCCGAGCAGCGCATCTACGAAGCCCTCGACGTGATGGCCCGCTCCCGGATCTCCGGCGTTCCGATCACGCGCGACGGCAAGGCGGTCGGGATCCTGACCAACCGCGATCTCCGCTTCGTGCGCGATACCCACGAGCAGATCTCGAGCGTGATGACGCGCGAGGGCCTCGTGACGGTGCCGCCCGGCACCACGATGGAGCGCGCCAAGGAGCTGCTGCACGAGCACCGCATCGAGAAGCTCCTCGTGGTCGACGCAGACGGCGCGCTGCGCGGCCTCATCACGATCAAGGACATCGAGAAGAGCGAGCGCTTCCCGAACGCCTCGAAGGACGGGCTCGGGCGCCTGCTCTGCGGCGCCGCGGTCGGCGTCGGCGGGGACACGCTCGAACGCGCCGAGCAGCTGATCCGCTCGGGCGTCGACGTGGTCGTGGTCGACACCGCGCACGGGCACTCGCGCGGCGTGCTCGAGACGATCGCGGAGCTGCGCCGCAGCTTCCCCGACCAGCCCTTGATCGGGGGCAACGTCGCGACCGGGGAGGGCGCCGAGGCGCTGATCAAGGCGGGTGTCTCGGGCGTCAAGGTCGGGGTCGGGCCGGGCTCGATCTGCACCACGCGGGTCGTCGCGGGGGTCGGAGTGCCGCAGTTCACCGCGGTGCTCGAGGCCTCGAAGGTCGCCGCGCGCGCCGACGTCCCGGTGATCGCGGACGGCGGCATCAAGTTCTCGGGCGACGTCGTGAAGGCGCTTGCCGCGGGGGCCGCCTCGGTCATGGTCGGCTCGCTCTTCGCCGGGACCGACGAGGCGCCCGGCGAGATCGTTCTCTACCAGGGTCGCTCCTACAAGGTCTACCGGGGCATGGGCTCGCTCGGCGCGATGAGCTCGGGCAGCGCGGATCGCTACTTCCAGGCCGAGGTCGAGCAGAACAAGCTCGTGCCGGAGGGCATCGAGGGGCGGATTCCCTACCGCGGGAGCCTGACCAGCAACATCCACCAGCTGGTCGGCGGCCTGCGCTCCGGAATGGGGTACGTGGGCGCCCGCACGCTCGAGGACCTGCGCCGGAACTCCCGCTTCGTGCGCATCTCGCAGGCCGGTCTGCAGGAGAGCCACGTGCACGACGTCATCATCACCAAGGAGGCACCCAACTACCGGATCGACTAACGCGGCTCCCGCGGCGGCGGCGCCTCCCCAGCCCACGCCCGCTGCAGGCGGTTGCCCGCGGCTCACGGGTCCCTCCAGACCCGGGTCCGATCCTTCCGGCGCTCGCGCCGGGGGCCGATCGGCCCTCCGCCGCCGCGACGTCGCGGGAGCGGAGCGCAGCGGCTGCGGCGAACTGGAGTGGTGAGACCCGAAGCATGTCCAACGCGAATCGAGAGCCCCTGCGTGCGGCGGTCGCAGACCGCATCCTGATCCTCGACTACGGCTCCCAGTTCACGCAGCTGATCGCGCGGCGCATCCGCGAGGACCAGGTCTACTGCGAGATCCACCCGCCGACGCTCCCGCTCGACGCGATCCGGCGCATGGCCCCGCGCGGGATCGTGCTCTCGGGTGGTCCCGCGAGCGTGCTCGAGCCCGGCGCACCTGTGCTCGACCCCGCGATCGTCGAGCTCGGCATTCCCGTGCTCGGCGTCTGCTACGGGCTGCAGCTGCTCGCCCACCACCTCGGAGGGCTCGTCGAGAAGTCCAGCGACCGCGAGTACGGGCGCGCGGTGCTCAAGCTCGAGCGCGACGACGCGCTCTTCGCGGGAACCGGCCCGGGCGCCGAGCACGTCGTCTGGATGAGCCACGGCGATCGCGTGCTGCGCCTGCCGCCGGGCTTCCTCGTGCTCGGCACGAGCGAGAACTCCCCCTTCGCAGCCGTGCGCCACGCCGAGCGCCCGATCTTCGGGCTGCAGTTCCATCCCGAGGTCGTCCACACCCAGGGCGGAGCCGCGATGCTGCGCAACTTCGTGCGCGGGATCTGCGGCTGCCGGGGCGCCTGGACGATGGACGCGTTCATCGAGGCGGCGGTGCAGCGGGTCGCCGAGCAGGTCGGCCGCGACGCGGCGATCTGCGGGCTCTCCGGCGGCGTCGACTCCTCCGTCGCGGCCGCGCTGGTGCAGCGCGCGATCGGCGATCGCTTGACCTGCATCTTCGTCGACAACGGGCTCCTGCGCGCGGGCGAGCGCGCCGAGGTCGAGGCGCTCTTCGGCCGGACCCTCGGCGTCCGGCTCGTCGTCGTCGACGCGTCGCAGCGCTTCCTCGCCGCGCTCGCGGGCGTGACCGATCCCGAGAAGAAGCGGCGCATCATCGGCCACCTCTTCATCGAGGTCTTCGAGGAGCAGGCGCGCGCGCTGCGCGGCCCCGACGGCCGCGAGCCCGCGCACCTCGTGCAGGGCACGCTCTACCCCGACGTGATCGAGAGCGTCTCGGTGCGCGGTCCCTCCGCGACGATCAAGACGCACCACAACGTGGGCGGGCTGCCCGAGCGCATGCGCCTCGAGCTCGTCGAGCCGCTGCGCGAGCTCTTCAAGGACGAGGTGCGCGAGGTCGGTCGCCGCCTCGGCCTGCCCGCCGACGCGGTGCGCCGCCACCCCTTCCCGGGTCCGGGGCTCGCGGTCAGGATCGTCGGCGAGGTCACGGCGGGCCGGCTCGAGACGCTGCGCCGGGCGGACGCGATCGTGGTCGAGGAGATCCGGCGGGCGGGCCTCTACGACCGCCTGTGGCAGGCCTTCGCGGTCTTCCTCCCGATCCAGAGCGTCGGCGTGATGGGCGACGAGCGCAGCTACGAGAACGCGATCGCGCTGCGCTGCGTCGAATCGGTCGACGCGATGACCGCCGACTGGGCGCGCATCCCGGCGGAGGTGCTCGCGACGCTCTCGAGCCGCATCATCAACGAGGTGAAGGGCATCAACCGGGTCGTCTACGACATCTCGTCGAAGCCGCCCGCGACGATCGAGTGGGAATAGCCGGCGGCATGGCGGGGCAGCCCTTCGTCCATCTCCACCTGCACAGCCAGTACTCGCTGCTCGACGGCGCGATCAAGATCCCGTCGCTCTTCGAGCGCGCGAAGGCGCTCTCGATGCCCGCGGTCGGCCTCACGGACCACGGCAACCTGTTCGGCGTGGTCGAGTTCTACGAGAAGGCCCGCGAGTCCGGAATCAAGCCGATCATCGGCTGCGAGGTCTACGTCGCGGCCGGCTCGCGCTTCGACAAGGAGCGGCGCGAACGCGACGAGGGCGGCTTCGACGCGATCAACCACCTGCTGCTGCTCGCGTCGAACGAGACCGGCTACAAGAACCTGATCTACCTGGTCTCGAAGGGCTACCTCGAGGGCTTCTACTACAAGCCGCGGATCGACCTCGAGCTCCTGCGCGGGCGCTCGGAAGGCCTGATCGCGACCTCGGGCTGTCTCTCCTCGCTGGTCTCGCGCGCGATCACGGGCGGTGAGCTCGACCTCGCCTGGCAGCTGGTCGAGGACTTCGCGCGGATCTTCCCGGACCGCTACTACCTCGAGCTGCAGCGCCATGGGATCGGCGACCAGGACCGCGTCAACGCCGAGCTGATCAAGATCGCGGGCGACCTGCGGCTGCCGCTGCTCGCGACCAACGACTGCCACTACCTCGAGCAGGGCGACCACAAGCACCACGAGGCGCTGCTCTGCATCGGCACCGGGACGAACCTCGAGGACCCGAAGCGCTTCCGTTTCGACGGCCAGGGCTTCTACCTGAAATCCGGCGACGAGATGTTCGAGGTCTTCCACGACCATCCGAGCGCGATCCGCAGCAGCCTCGAGATCGCCGAGCGCTGCGAGCTCGATCTCGGCATCGACACCGGGCGCTACCACATGCCGCAGTTCCAGGTGCCGCCCGGCAAGAGCCTCGAGCAGGTGCTGCGCGAGCAGGCCTGGGCCGGCCTGCGCGAGCGCCTCCAGCTCGCCCCGGACGAGCCGCTGCCGAAGCGGCACGCCGAGTACGCCGCCCGCATGGAGCACGAGCTCGGGGTGATCACCTCGATGGGCTTCTCGGGCTACTTCCTGATCGTCGCCGACTTCATCGGCTATGCGAAGCAGCACGGAATCCCGGTCGGACCCGGGCGCGGCTCCTCCGCCGGCAGCCTCGCGGCCTGGAGCCTCGGCATCACCGGCGTCGACCCGATCGAGTACGACATCATCTTCGAGCGCTTCTTGAATCCGGAGCGCATCAGCATGCCCGACATCGACGTCGACTTCTGCATGCGCGGGCGCGACCAGGTGATCCGCTACGTGCAGCAGAAGTACGACGGCGCGGGTGACGACGAGCGCCGCGTCGCGCAGATCATCACCTTCGGCAAGCTGCAGGCGCGCGCCGCGATCCGCGACGTCGGGCGCGTGCTCGGGATGGCCTACGGCGACGTCGACCGCATCGCGAAGCTCGTGCCCGACGCGCTCGGCATCACTCTCGACGAGGCGCTCGAGCAGGCGCCGGAGCTGCGCGCGCGCGCGGACGCGGACGGACAGGTCGCGCAGCTGCTCGAGACCGCGCGGCGGCTCGAGGGCCTCACGCGCCACGCCTCGACCCACGCCGCGGGCGTCGTGATCAGCAACGAGCCGCTGATCGAGACGCTGCCGCTGTACCGGGATCCGCGCTCGGGCGACGTCGTGACCCAGCTCGACATGAAGGCCGTCGAGAAGCTCGGGCTGATCAAGTTCGACTTCCTGGGACTCAAGACGCTCAGCGTGATCGCGGACACCGAGAAGCGCATCCGCGAGGGCGGTCTCGCGGACTTCGACATCGAGAAGATCCCGCTCGACGACGCGGCGACCTACGAGCTGCTGGCTTCGGGCAACACCGAGGGCGTGTTCCAGGTCGAGTCGGACGGCATGACGGAGCTCGTGAGGAAGCTCCGGCCCCGCGCCTTCGTCGAGCTGATCCCGATCGTCGCGCTCTACCGGCCGGGCCCGCTCGGCTCGGGCATGGTGGACGACTTCATCAACCGCCGTCACGGGCTCACGAAGGTCGAATACCTGCTGCCCGAGCTCGAGGAGCTCACGGCCGAGACCCTCGGCGTGATCGTCTACCAGGACCAGGTGCTGCAGATCGCGAACCGCCTCGCGGGCTACTCGCTCGGCGAGGCGGACCTCTTGCGCCGCGCGATGGGCAAGAAGAAACCCGAGGAGATGGCGCGCCAGCGCGAGCGCTTCGTCTCCGGCGCGGTCGAGCGCGGGGTCGACGCGAGGAAGGCGAACCAGGTCTTCGACCTGATGGCCGAGTTCGCGGGCTACGGCTTCGCGAAGTCGCACTCGACGGCCTACGCGCTGATCACCTACCAGACGGCCTACCTGAAGGCGAACCACGCGCGCGAGTACCTCGCCGCGCTGCTCTCGGTCGAGTCCGGGAACCACGACAAGCTCGCGCGCTACATCGCGCACGCGGAGGTGCTCGGGATCGAGATCCTCGCGCCGGACCTGAACGAGTCGGACCGGGACTTCACGGCCGTCGAGGGCGGGATCCGCTTCGGCCTCGCGGGCGTCAAGAACGTCGGCGAGGGCGCGATCGAGTCGATCCTCGAGGCGCGCCGCGCGGGGGGGGCCTTCGCGAGCCTCTACGACTTCGCGGCGCGCATCGACGGGCGGCGCGTCAACCGGCGCGTGGTCGAGAGCCTGGTCAAATGCGGCGCCTTCGACCGGATCCACGCCAACCGCGCGGCCGTCTGGAGCGGCCTCGATGCGGCGCTCGAGTCGGGCGCGGCGGCCCAGCGCGACCGCGAGGTCGGCCAGGCGAGCCTCTTCGGCGGCGGCGCCGGCGCGCCCGCGGTCGAGCCGGCGCTGCCGAACGCGCCGGAGTGGTCCGAGCGCCAGCGCCTCGAATCGGAGAAGGAGGTGCTGGGCTTCTACGTGAGCGGACACCCGCTCTCGGCGCTCGAGCCGCTGCTGCGCCGCTATGCGGACACGCGCTCTTCCGAGACCGCGAGCCGCGCCGGGCGCGAGGTGCGGGTGGGCGGCATCCTGACGACGCTGCGCCAGACCACGACGCGCCGCGGCGCGCAGATGGCCTTCGGCACGCTCGAGGATCTCGACGGGAGCGTCGAGCTCCTGATCTTCCCGGAGCCCTTCGCGCAGTACGCGAGCCTGCTGCGCAGCGCGCTCGGCGAGGGCGGCGAGTCGGGCCCGATCCCGCTGCTCGTGACCGGAGAGCTCGACGAGGGCGATTCGCCGAAGCTGCTCGTGCGACAGCTCTTCGAGCTCGAGAAGGCGGAGGAGCGGCTGTCGAGCCGGCTCTGCGTGCGGATGCTCGCGGACGAGGCCTCGGCGGATCGCCTGGCGGCGCTGCGCGGCGTGCTGCAGAAGCACCCGGGCGAGTGCGGGGTCGCCCTCCACCTCGTGATCCCGGGCGAGAGCGAGACCGTGCTCGCGCTCTCGAGCCTCAAGGGAGTGCGCCCGAACGCCGCTCTTCGACAGGAGGTCGACGGCCTCTTCGGCCGCTGCGTGACGGAGCTATCGGCGTGAGCAGTGACGGAGCGATCGGCGTGCGCAGGATCGCCGCGCGGGCGCGCAGGCGGCGCATCCGGATCGCCGCGCTCGGCTGGGGGCTCGCGGGCTGCCTGCTCGCGGCGTCGGCGGCGGGCGAGCTCCGCCGGGTCGAGTCCGTCGGCACCGCCCCCGTGAGGCCCGGGGCCCAGATCGGCCCGCTGCGCGACGCCGCGCGCGATGCGGCGCTGCGCGAGGCCGTGCGCCGCGTCGCGCGGGATCAGCTGGATCCGGCTCGCGCGGGCAGCCTGGTCGCGGCCGAGGCGGCGGGATCCCCCCGCCGCGCAGGGCCGCGCCAGGACCCCGAGGCACGCCTGAACGCGGTGCTGGACGAGGCCCTCGGGCCGCGACCGCTCGACTACCTCTCCCGCTTCCGCGTGCTCGAGGACCGCGGCGAGCGCGCAGCGCTCTTCAGCGACGAGCCCGGCGTGGAGGCCGAGTACGTCGTGGTGGTCGAGGCGCTGGTCGACACCGAGCGCGTCTTCGGCCGGCTCGAGCGGCGCGGCCTGCCGCTCCTGACCGCCAGCCGCGAGCCGGTCCAGCCGGTGCGCCTCGAGCTCGTCGATCTCGAGGACTACGGCGCGCTCGCTGCGTTCCAGCGGATCCTCGCGGAACGCCTCCGGATGCCCGCGGCGGTGCCGGTCGAGATGCAGCGCGGCCGCGCCGTGCTCGAGCTGCCGGCCCAGGGCGACGCGACCTCGCTCCTGTCCCAGCTCCGCGCCGCGGCGGAGCCCGAATTGCGGCTCGAGGCACTCGGAGGCGGCGGCGAGCGCCTCGTGCTGCGCGTGTCGCGGCGCGCCCCGGCCGCCGCCGGCGCCTCCGATGCCGCGCCGGGCGATTGACACTCCAGATCCAAATCGGTATTGAATTCGGGTTCTTAGACCGAAGCCCCAGGCACGTAGCTCAGTGGCTAGAGCGCCGCCTTGACACGGCGGAGGTCGGCGGTTCAATCCCGCCCGTGCCTACCAGTCGGAGGCTCGCACGAGCTCTCCGGCGCGCAACCCGCGAGGCGACAAGATCCGGATTCCATGTCGAACCGTCCGCGCCGATGATCGAGATCCGACTGCCGGATGGCAGGGCGCTGACGGTGCCCGCAGGCACCACCCCGCTCGAGGTCGCCGAACGCATCGGGCCTCGCCTCGCGAAGGACGCGCTCGCGGCCCGCTTCGATGGGCAGCTCGTCGACCTGCGGCTGCCGCTCGCGCGCAGCGGCGCGATCGAGATCGTGACCCCGCGCGATCGCCAGGCCGGTGAGGTGATCCGCCACTCGGCCGAGCACGTGATGGCCGACGCCGTGAAGCGCCTCTTTCCCGACTGCCAGATCGACGTCGGCCGCAGCGACCACTCCGAGAAATTCCAGTACGACTTCCTCGTCGAGCGCCCCTTCAGCGGCGAGGACCTCGCGCGCATCGCGAAGGAGATGGAGCGGATCCTGAGCGAGAAGAGCCGCTTCACGCGCGAGGTCGTCACGCGCGAAGCCGCCGAGCGCCTGTTCCGCGAGCTGGGCGAGGAGCTCAAGCTCTCGCGCCTCGCCGACATCCCGCAGGGCCAGGAGATCAGCCTGTTCCGCCACGGCGAGTTCGTGGACCTCTGCCGCGGGCCCCACGTGCAGCGCAGCGACCAGATCGGCGCGTTCCAGCTCGTCGAGACCGCCGGCGCGTACTGGCGCGGCGACGAGCGCAACCCGATGCTGCAGCGGATCTACGGCACCGCCTTTGCGACGCGCCAGGAGCTCGAAGCGCATCTCGCGCGCCTCGAGCAGGCGCGCGAGCGCGACCACCGCCGCGTCGGCGCCGCGCTCGATCTCTTCTTCGTCGATCCGATTTCGCCGGGCTCGCCCTTCTACCTGCCGAAGGGCGTCGCGCTCTACAACGGACTCGTCGACTTCGTGCGCTCGCTCTACCCGCGCTACGGCTACCAGGAAGTCATCACGCCCCAGCTCTTCCGCACCGAGCTCTTCAAGACCTCCGGTCACTACCAGCAGTTCCGCGACGGCATGTTCCTGATGCAGGGCGACGAGGGTGAGGAGCTCGGCCTCAAGCCGATGAACTGCCCGGGCCACTGCGCGCTCTTCGCGATGCGCAAGCACTCCTACCGCGAGCTCCCGATCCGGCTGGCCGAGTTCAGCCGGCTGCACCGCAACGAGCGCAGCGGCACGCTGACCGGCCTCTCGCGCGTGCGCTCCTTCGCGCAGGACGACGCCCACATCTTCTGCACCCCCGAGCAGGTCGATGCGGAGCTCGCGGCCTTCTTCGCGATGACGCGCGAGGTCTACCGCGCGCTCGAGCTCGAGGGGGTCGAGCTCGCGGTCTCGACGCGACCCGCGGACCACGTCGGCGAGATCGCCGATTGGGATCGCGCCGAGCGCAGGCTGCAGGACGCCGTCGCCGCGGCGGGCTTCGCCTGCGCGATCAAGCCCGGGGACGGGGCCTTCTACGGCCCGAAGGTGGAGTGCGATTTCCGCGACGTGCTCGGTCGCGCGTGGACGCTCTCGACGCTGCAGGTCGACGTCGCGATGCCGCACCGCTTCGGGCTGCGCTACGTCGGCAGCGACGGCGAGCTGCACGCGCCCGCGATGCTGCACCGCGCGATCCTCGGCTCGCTCGAGCGCTTCCTCGCGCTCTACACCGAGATGGTGGCCGGCGACTTCCCCTTCTGGCTCGCGCCGATCCAGGTCGCGGTGCTGCCGATCAGCGAGCGGCAACTGCCGCGCGCCCAGGAGGTCGCCGCGCTGCTCGCCAGCCACGGCGTGCGCGCCGAGGTCGACGTGCGCAACGAGAAGCTCGGCTTCAAGGTGCGCGAAGCCGAGCTGCAGAAGATTCCGCTGATGCTCGTGATCGGGGATCAGGAGCTGGCCGATGGCACCGCGACGCCACGTTGGCGCCGCGGTCGGGGCGGCCCCGGCAGGCCGCTGGCCGCATCCGTGGCCAGCCTCGCCGACGAACTCGCCCGCGCGACCACAGAGCGCCGCAGCCCGCGTGTGGTGCAGGAGGACATCGAATCCGCGACCTAGCACGAGGAACAGGAGGAGGAGGAGCGGGAGCGCCGCCGCCCGGGCGCAAGGACCAGCCGCGCGTGAACGAGAGGATCCGCGCCCGCGAGATCCGCGTGATCGGCAGCGACGGCTCGCAGCTCGGAGTCATGGCTCCCGAAGCGGCCCTCGCGAAGGCCGAGGAAGAGGGCCTGGATCTGGTCGAGGTGGCCCCGAACTCGACGCCGCCGGTCTGCCGGATCATGGACTATGGCCGCTATCGCTACGAGCAGAAGAAGAAGTCCGGCAAGGCCAAGGGCCACGCGACGACGCTCAAGGAGGTCAAGCTGCGCCCGCGGACGGATGACCACGACCTCGAGACCAAGCTCAAGAACGCCCGGCGCTTCCTGATGGAGGGGGACAAGGTCAAGGTCACGGTGATGTTCCGGGGCCGCGAGATGGTGCACCGCTCGATTGGCCAGCAGCAGCTGGACCGGGTCACGACGATGCTCGGGAACCTCGCTACCGTGGAGACCCCCCCGCGCATGGAGGGGCGCTTCCTGTCGATGATCCTGGTCGCGAACCGCGACGGGGTGGCGGAAGCCAAGAAGAGGCTCGAAGAGGAAGCCGCCGCGGCGGAGGCCCAGGGAGAGTAGAGATGCCGAAGATGAAGACGCACCGCGGTGCGGCGAAGCGCTTCAAGAAGACGGGAACCGGGAAGATCTCCCGCGCGAAGCGGAACAAGCAGCACATCCTGACCAAGAAGTCGAGCAAGCGGAAGCGGCAGCTGCGCGGGCGCGCGCTCGTCGCGGCCGTCGACGAGAAGCGGATCGCCCAGCTGATCCCGCACCTGTAGTTTCGGGCGCCCCGCGGCGCAGAGGAGTTCGACGATGTCACGCGTCAAGCGCGGAGTCGCCGCCAAGAAGCGGCGCGCCCGCATCCTGAAGGAAGCCAAGGGCTACACCGGCGCCCGCAGCCGTCTGCTCAAGACCGCGCGCGAGGCCGTGGAGCGCGCCTGGCGCTACGCCTACCGCGGGCGCAAGGAGCGCAAGCGCGACTTCCGCTCGCTCTGGATCGCGCGCATCAACGCTGCGGCGCGCGAGCACGGGCTCTCGTACAGCCGCCTCGTGCACGGCCTCAAGCAGGCGGGCGTCGAGGTCGACCGCAAGATCCTGGCCCAGCTCGCGGTCGAGGATCCGAAGGCCTTCGCGCAGCTCGCAGAGCTGGCCAGATCGAAGGCCGCGTGATCCGTCCGGTCCCGGGCCATGGCCCATTCGTCCGGGGATCTCGCAGCCCTCGCCGACCAGGCGGAGGCTGAGCTCGGGCGCGCGGAGACGCTCTCCGCGCTGCAGGAGATCCGCGCCCGCTACCTCGGCCGCAAGGGGAGCCTGAGCGCCGCGCTGCGCGGACTCGGCGCGCTCGCGCCGGGCGAGCGCGCCGCGCGCGGACAGGCGCTCAACGCGCTCAAGGCCCGCATCGAGTCCTGCGCGGACGCGCGCGAAGCCGCGCTCTCCGCGCGCGCGCGCGCGGACGCGCTGCGCTCGCGCGCCCTCGACGTGACGCTGCCGGGCGCCGCGCCGCCCGCGGGCCGGCTGCATCCGATCACGCTCGTGCGGCGCGAGATGGAGGCCTTCTTCCGCGCGCTCGGATTCTCGGTCTGCGAGGGGCCCGAGGTCGAGACCGAGTTCTACAACTTCGAGGCGCTCAACATCCCGCCCGAGCATCCCTCGCGGGACGAGCAGGACACCTTCTACCTGAGCGGCGGGCAGCTGCTGCGGACCCAGACCACGAGCGTGCAGATCCGCGCGATGACGGAGCGCACGCCCCCCTTCCGCTTCATCGCGCCGGGCCGCGTCTACCGCCACGATCTCTCGCCGCGGCACAGCCCGATGTTCCACCAGATCGACGGCTTCGCGGTCGACGAGCGGGTCACGCTCGGAGATCTGAAGGGCGTGCTGCTCGCCTTCGGCCGCCACATGATGCGGCGCGAGGTCGCGCTGCGCTTCCGCGCGAACCACTTCCCCTTCACCGAGCCCTCGGCCGAGATCGACTTCAGCTGTGCGTTCTGCGACGGGCGGGGCTGCGCGACCTGCTCCGGCAGCGGCTGGCTCGAGTGGGGCGGCTGCGGAATGATCCACCCGCGCGTGCTCGAGCGCACGGGCATCGATCCGGAGCGCTACCAGGGCTTCGCCTTCGGCATGGGCATCGACCGCACCGCAATGCTGCGCTTCGGCGTGCCGCAGCTGCGGCTGCTCTTCGAGGGCGACACCCGCGTCCTGGAGCAGGTCTGATGCGGCTCCCGCTCGACTGGCTCGGCGAGTGGATCGATCTCCCGCCCGAGGCCGCACTCGTCGAGCGGCTCACGCTGGGCGGCTTCGAGGACGTCGCGGTCCACGCGCGGGGCCCCGATCTCTCGGGAATCCGGGTCGGACGCGTGCTCGCGCGCGAAGCGCATCCCAACGCGGACCGCCTCTCGCTCTGCCACGTGGACGTCGGCAGCGGCGAGCCGGCCGCGATCGTCTGCGGCGCGCCGAACGTCGCGGCCGGGCAGTGCGTGGCCGTGGCCCTTCCGGGCAGCGCGCTGCCCGACGGCACCCGGCTCAAGAAATCGAAGATCCGCGGCGTCGAGTCGCAGGGGATGATCTGCTCGCGCCGGGAGCTCGGTCTCTCGGACGAGCACGAGGGCATCTGGGTGCTGCCCGCGACGGCCGTGCCGGGAGCGCCGCTCGCCGAAGCGCTGCGGCTCGGGCAGCGGATCCTCGAGGTCGGCATCACGCCGAACCGGGGCGACACCGCGTCGCTGATCGGGATCGCGCGCGAGGTGCGCGCGTTCTTCGGCGGGGAGATCCGGCTGCCCGCCCTCGCTCCGGCGGAGGCGGGCGATCCGGCCGCGCAGGCGATCGCGATCCGGATCGAGGCGCCCGAGCGCTGCCACCACTACGTCGGCCGCGTCGTGCGCGGCGTGCGCGTGGGGCCCTCGCCGGCCTGGCTCGTCGAGCGCCTCGAGGCCGCGGGGATGCGCTCGATCCACAACGTCGTCGACGTCACGAATCTCGTGATGCTCGAGCTCGGGCAGCCGCTGCACGCCTTCGACCTCTCCGCGCTGCGCGGGGCCGAGGTCCGCGTGCGGCTCGCGCGCGCCGGAGAGACGCTCGTGACCCTCGACGGCGCCGCGCGCGAGCTCTCGGCCGAGGACCTCGTGATCGCGGACCGCGAGCGCGCGATCGCGCTCGCGGGCGTGATGGGCGGGCGCGAGACGGAGGTCGGCGCCGCCACGGCGGACCTCCTGATCGAGAGCGCGCACTTCGCAGCCGTCGGCGTGCGCCTCGCCGCGCGCCGGCACGGCCTGCACAGCGAGGCCTCCTACCGCTTCGAGCGCGGCGTGGATCGGGAGGGAGTCGCGCGCGCCGCCGATCGGGCCGCGCTGCTGATCGCCGAGCTCGCGGGGGGACGCATCGCGCCGGGGCGGGTCGAAGCGCGCGGCGCGCCGGCGCCGGCCGCGCGCGGAATCCGGCTCTCCCCCGCGCGCGCGAACCGCCTGCTCGGGACCGGGCTCGAGCGCGACGCGATGGCGGGCCTGCTCGCGCGGGTCGGGGTCGCCGCCCGCGCCGAGGGCGCCGAGCTGGTCGCGGACCCGCCGAGCCATCGCAACGACCTCGCGCTCGCGCAGGACCTGATCGAGGAGATCGCCCGGATCCACGGCTACGAGAAGATCCCCGCGACGCTCCCGGTCGTGCCGCTCGGTCTGCCCGAGGAGCCGCCGCTCTGGGCCGAGACCGAGCGCGCGCGCGACGCGCTCGCGGCCGCGGGGCTCTTCGAGGTGGTCTCGTTCCCCTTCGTGAGCCGCGGCGCGCTCGACGCGCTCGGGCTCGCCGCAGCGGATCCGCGCCGGCGCAGCCTCTCGCTCGTGAACCCCGTGCACGAGGGCGAGGCGGAGCTGCGCACCCACCTCTTGCCGTCGCTGCTCGCGATCGCCCGGCAGAACCTGAACCGGCAGGTCGAGAGCGTCGCGATCTTCGAGCTCACGCGGGTATTTTGGCCCCGCGGGGAACGCGAGCTCCCAGACGAGTCCCTTCAGCTCGTGGCCGTGTGGGCCGGCGAGCCCAGGAAGACACTCTGGGGAGCTCCCGCGCCGCTGTTCTTTCTGGCCAAAGGAGTTGCAGAAAGGCTTTTATCTCAGCTGGGTTATGTGGCATCGTTTCAGGTCACGAGCCTGCCGCCGTATCTGCACCCCGGGGCCGCGCTGCGCTTCGCGGCGGCCGGATCCGGCGCGCGGTCCGCGGCACGGGAGCGAGGGCCTGAGATGGGCGAGGGCATTGCGGTGTGGGAGGCACCCGGATTCGTCGGCGAGCTGCACCCCGAGGTCGCGGCCCGTTTCGATCTCGCGGTGCCCTGCGCCGTCCTCGAGCTCTCGTTCGCCGCGCTGCCCCGCCTCGATCGCCGCGCGAGCGCGATCCGCGAGCCTTCGCGCCAGCCCGGCGTGCGCCGCGACATCGCGATCCGCGTCGCGCGCGAGGTCCGCGCCGGGGACCTGCTGCAGGCGATCCGAGCTGCCGCGGGCAACTGCGCGGTGTCGGTCGAGCTCTTCGACCGCTACGAGGGGAAGGGGGTCGCGGCGGAACAGCTGGGCCTGGCCTTCCGCGTATTTTTCCAGCATCCCGAGCGGACGCTCACGGATGCAGAGGTGTCCGCCGCGATGGAGCGCGTCGTGAAGACGCTGTCCGAGCGCTTCGGCGCCGAGCTGCGTTGAGTGCGTGGGAGGTGACATGACGAAGGCCGAGATCGTCGAGCAGATCTACGAGCAGGTGGGCTTCTCCAAGAAGGAGTCCGCCGAGCTCGTCGAGAAAGTCTTCGAGGCGATCAAGGAGACGCTCGCGCGCGGAGAGAAGGTCAAGATCTCGGGCTTCGGCAACTTCGTCGTGCGCTGCAAGAATGCGCGCAAGGGGCGCAATCCCCAGACGGGACAGGAGATCCTGCTCGAGGCCCGCAAGGTGCTGACCTTCAAGCCGAGTCTGGTGCTCAAGACCGTGCTCAACGACGGGGAGACGCCGGGTGCGGGCCGGCGCGCGGACTAGCCCGCGGCGGCGACGGGCGGGGAAGACCGGAGCGCGCGCTCCGGCGCGCAAGCCGACAGGGGGGGAGATGGCAGCCGATCCCGGGAGCGGTTCCGAGGTCCAGCAGGGCGCCGCGGGCGCCGCCGCGGCGGGCGAGGGCAAGCGCTACTACCGCATCGGCGAGGTCGCCGAGCTCACGAACGTGAAGCCCTACGTGCTGCGCTACTGGGAATCCGAGTTCAAGTGGATGGCGCCGCAGAAGTCGCGCTCGCGCCAGCGCCTCTACCGCAAGCGCGACATCGAGATGATCCAGCTGATCAAGAAGCTGCTGCACGAGCAGCGCTACACGATCGCGGGCGCGCGCAAGAAGCTGCGCGAGCTCGGGGTCGGCAAGGCGCTCGAGTCCGGCGGGCTCGCCGTCGAGACCGACCACCGCGCGCGCTACCAGAAGATCCGCGAGGAGCTGCAGGCGATCCGCGCACTGCTGTAGCGCGGCGCGGGCGCCCGGCTCGAGTTCGCGGGCCCGCTGGACGATGCGTCACGCGGGAGGCTGCGTGCGCGACCCCTTCGAGCCGACGGCGAGCCCGCGCGCCTACCTGCCGCGCCCCGCGACCGAGGCGGCGCTCGCGGCGCTCGCCGGCGCGGCGCGCGCGGGAAACGCCCCGGCGGCGCTGACTGGCCCCGCCGGCATGGGCAAGACCCTGCTGCTGCACGTGCTCGGCGACCGGCTCGGCCGGGAGATGCGCTTCGTCTACCTCCCCCACGCGGGCCTCGAGCCGAGCGAGCTCGCGGCCTGGGCGCTCGCGCGTCTCGGCCTGAAGCAGAGCAGCGACTCGCTGGGCGCGCTGATCGGCCATGCGCGCGAGCTCGCCCAGGCCGGCGCAGCGCTGCTGCTGCTGCTCGACGACGCGCACACGCTCTCGCTCCCGAGCGCGCGCGAGCTCGGTCGCATCGCGGCGCGCAGCCAGCGCGCGCTGCGCCTCGTGCTCGCGGCCGACGACGCGCCCGCGACCGCCGGTGTGCTCGCAGCGATCTCCCCCGAGCTCACGACCGTGCGCCTGGACGCGCGGCTCGATCGCGCCGATCTCGACGCCTATCTCGACCGGCGCCTCGAGCGGGCCGAAGCCCCGCCGCGCGTGCGCGAGCGATTCCACGTCCTCGCGCGCGACGCGCTCGAGCGGGGCTCCGAGGGAGTGCCGGCCGCGCTCGACGCCGCGGCCGCAGCGCTGCTCGCGGCGCCGCTCGGCGCGAGCGCCGCCGCGGCGGATTCCGCCGCCCCCGCGGCCGAGACCTCCGCGAGCGGCGACGCGCGCCCCGCCGCGCCGCCCGCGCGCCGACGGCCGGAATCGCTGCGCGTGTCGAGCCCGATCCCGCGGCGCCAGGCGCCCGCGCTCGCCGCGCCGCCCGGTGCGCTCTGGCTCGCGAGCCTCGCGCTCGCCGCTGCGCTCGCACTCGCGCTGGCGGGCTTCATCCGCTGAGCGACTGCTGGCCAAGGCCGGAGCCAGCCGCTACCTCTCCTGGTTCGGTCGGGCCGTAGCGCAGCCTGGTTAGCGCACCAGACTGGGGGTCTGGGGGTCGCGAGTTCGAATCTCGCCGGCCCGACCAAAAAGCCCTCGGTCTCCGTCCGTTGGCCTCTCCCGGCCGCCGCGCACTCGGAGTGCGCGGCGAATCGCGGTCGCTCGCGGGCGAGCGCCGCGCGAGACCGCATGCGAGCAGAAGCGCGCGCAGGCCCGGCCCGGGCGAGCGCCTACTGCACTCCCAGGACCCGGGAGGCCATTCCCCGCCGCTGCCGAGCGCTCCGGTTCATGCTCTGCTCGATCGCGACGAGTCGCTGATCGAAGCGCGCCATCGGCGCTCCCGGGTCCTCGGGCAAGAGAGAGCTCGCGGGCGTCTGCAGCCCGAGCGCGAGCTGATGGAGCGTGCGGACCGTGATCGCAGCCGTCCCGCGCTCCGCCGACGAAACGGTGCTGGTCGAGAGCCCGGACCGCGCCGCGACCTGCCGGAGGGTCAGGCCGAGCTCCTGGCGGCGCGCCCGGAGCCTCTCTGCAGTTCGCACGGTCACCTCGTCGAGCGTCTCCAGCGCGAGCCCCTGGCTTCGAGCGGCCTCCCGGAGCGCGAGGCCGAGCTCCTCCGCGTCGACCGGCTTCTCGAGGTAGTCGAACGCGCCGTTCCTCATCGCGACGAGCGCGCCGTCGATCGAGGGTCGGGAGCAGAAGCAGAGGATTGCGATCTGGCGGTCGATGGATCGGATCGTGCCGAGCAGCAGGGGCACGTCGGTCTCGAGATCGAGTTCGAGCAGGAGGACCGGAGACCGGCCCAGCCTCACGTGATCGAGCAGTCGATCGAGCGAGCTCACCGACACCACCTCGTGACCCCGGCGCTCGAGCAGCGCGCGAAGCGCGCTTCGGTGCGGCTCGTCGCGATCGAAGAGAAGCACACGGATCCGACCGTCGTGCATGCTGTGACCTCCCGCCATCCCGCGAGCTCCGGCTCCCGCCTCGCAACCCGCTATCGGCAGGCGCCTCGCCAGATCGAGCATCTTCTTCGAACTAGCAGAGCGCAGCCGCAGAGCGCGTTTCGGCGCGAGCGGAACGTTTCCGTCGATCCAGGACGCGCAGGCCCGCGCGGCGCGCGCTCGAGCAGAAACCTTTCGTGAATTCGCGAAACAGGACGATCCTCTGGATCCCAGCCGGAGTGAATTCAGTATCAAGAGAGTCGAATTCCGACCGATCCTCCGGCAGCAACCCCGCAAGTCGGACCGCGAAGCGGTGGAGACGGACATGAGCAGGCACGCAGAAGACTCCAGCGAGTATCGGATCTTCGTCTGGGAGGATCTGCGATTCTCCCGAGCGCGCGTGTCGGACCTTCTCGCGGCGGCTCACTACCAGGTGATCAAGCGGGATCCCGAGGTCAGAGACCTCTCCGAAGCGCTTTCCCGATTGTCCCCGCCCCCCGACCTGCTGCTGATCCCGCTCGGGCGCCTCGATCCCTCGATGCTCGCGCAGGTGCGCGAGCTCCGATCCGGTTCGCTCCTCCGCCAGGTCCCCCTGCTCGGAGTCACGGCCCTCGACCGCTCGGACCTGCGGATCGAGGAGCTCAAGACTCTCGGCTTTGCCGGCATCATCGATCAGGGGGCGCTCCCCGAGACGCTCGTGTTCCGCGTGAATCGGATCGTCCAGGAGGTGGATCCCCGCCGGCGCCACGAGCGCGCGCCCACGTTCCTTCCGGTCGACATCGAGGTCGGCGGCAGCGTCCGCACCGAGTATCTCGTGAGTCTCTCGGTGGGCGGAATGCGCTTCACGAGCGCTACGCCCCTGGAGCCGAATACGGATTTCACGGCGCGCTTCCGCGTCTGCGCGGCGAGCGAGGAGCTGATCGAGCTGCATGCGCGGGTGATCCACACGCAGCGTCGGGTGGACGGTCTCGCCCCCTTCGAGGTCGGGGCGTTCTTCCAGCCTCTCGACGCGGTGGCGCAGCGCCTGATCGAGCAGGAGGTCCGCCGCCTTCTCGACGAATGCCGGAGCGACGAATTCCAGAGGAATCCGATCCAGGAGTCGGAGACTCCGGAGCGGGACGGCGGGTTCCGGGCTCTGCTGGTCGACGGATCGGAATCCGACCGGACCGTCGTGCTGCAGCTCCTCGACGAGGCGTATCCGAGCGGCCGGTTCTCGTGGGTCGCGAACGGAGAGGAGGCGATCGAGCAGCTCGCGGCGCCGGATCTCGATCTCGTGATCTGCAGCACCGATACGCCGCTGCTCGATCGATCGGAGCTGCTCGCGGCGAGTCATGCCGGAACCCGTCTCGCCGTCCCGGTCCTGTTCCTCCTGCCCAAGGGCCACGATGCCGATCTCGAAGCCGCGCTCCTCGGGGAGGGCGCGCGCGAGGTCGTGCCGAAGCCGATCCACCGCGAGCAGTTCCTGTCCCGCATCCGGCTCCAGCTGGGAGTGCGGAAGCTCTGCAGCGAGCTTCTCGCGGAGAATGCGGTGCTCGCGCGCGACGCGACCACCGATTCCCTGACGAGTCTCCGGAACCGCCGCTTCCTGATGGAGAACCTCGAGCTCGAGCTCTCGCGGGCGCGGCGCTACGGCACCAGGCTGAGCCTGCTCCTGATCGACATCGACGGGTTCAAGGGCATCAACGACGCGTTCGGGCACGCGACCGGAGATGCGGTCCTCCGGCGGGTCGGGAGCGTGCTCGCTGCGAAGACCCGGAAGTCGGATCTCGCCGCCCGCTACGGCGGGGACGAGTTCATCTGGCTGCTGGTGCACAACGAGGCGGACGGGGTCTTCCTGTGCGCAGAGCGGCTGCGAGAGGACGTCGGTCAGACGCCGATCCCTCTCGCCAACGGGGCGATCTCGGTCACGATCAGCATCGGAGTCGCGATCTTCCAGCCCGGCATTCCGACTGCAGAGGATCTGATCGCGCGCGCGGACGAGGCTCTCTACCGCGCGAAGGAGCTCGGAAGGAATCGGGTGGAAGGTCCGCGCTGAGGGCCGCTCCAGTCCTGCAGCGAGCCCGGCCAGCGCCGCCAGCTCTTCCCGCGAGGCCATCGGTCGACCGGGAGCCTGGCCCCGGGGCCTCGCTGCAGACCGGGCGGAGCTGGTGGAGCGGTCGACCGCGCTCTTGGGAGAGCTGGCCGAGCAGGCCCGCGCGCAGCGCGGGCCGCTCGCCGATTCGCCGCGGGTCGAGCTCCGGCGCTCTGCCCCCGTCAGATGTCGTCGAAGAGGGACGCCAGCGGAGTGCGAAGCGCCGAGGAGAGCTTGTACAGGGTGCGGATCGTCGCCGCGCCCTCGCCGCGCTCCACGTCCGAGATCAGGCTCAGCGAGACCCCACTCCGCTTGGCGACCTGCTTCAAGGTGAGGCCCAGCTCCTGCCTGCGCGCCCGAAGATGCCTGCCGACGAGCAGCGGGAGCTGATCGAGCTTGTCGGCGAGCAGACCGTGTGCCCTGATCGCGCGATCGAGTGCGGAGCCGAGCTCCTCGGGCTCCACGGGCTTCCGCAGGTACTCGAAGGCACCCCACCGCATCGCTGCGACGGCACCGTGGATCGTGGGCCGCTGCGAAAAGCAGATGACGAACATGTCGTCGTCGATCGATCGCACGGAGCGCAGCAGCAGGAGCCCGGTGTCCGAGTCGGGATCCAGATCGCAGAGCAGGAACTGGAATTGCCCGGCTCGCAGGAGCTCGGGAATGGCGTCGGGCTCCGTCACCGCGATCGTCTCGACCTGGCGACCCGCCAGAATCCGCGCGAGCTCGTCGCGGTGGCCCGGATCTGGATCCAAGATCAGGGCCGTCAGCTTTGCAGCCTGTCCCATGCAACCCCCAGCGGGCGCGGTCGAGGAATCTGGGGGAGTTCCGATTTCCGGGGACGATGACAGGGGCCAGCAGTGGGGCAATCAGGGATAGCTCTCAACGGGCCGGGGTAAAACTCCTATCCACAACGATGAAGTGCCTGGGCGGCTGGGCGACGGCTCGTCCAGGCGCGGCTGCGAGGGCAGTCGGGAGCTCGGGAGCGCGCGACTCAATCGAGGTAGCCGAGCGCCTGCAGCCGCGCCTCTAGCTCGGGGGCGAGCTCGCCCATCGGCACCGGCTCGAGTCCGCGCTCGTGGCGCAGCCGCTCGGACTCGAGCAGTGCGCTGTCGAGGCGCTCGCGCAGCCGGGCCTGGTCGCGATCGCCCGTGAGCGGCGTGCGCTCGCCCGGATCCTCGCGGAGATCGTGGAGCCGCTCGCCCCCCTGCTCGTGCACGAGCAGCTTCTTCTCGGGGAAGCGCAGCGCGAGCCAGCGGCCCTCGCCGCGGTAGAGCGTCGCGAGTGCGGCCGAGGGAGCCCAGGGCTCGCCCGCGAGCAGCGGGAGCAGGTCGCGCCCCTGCACGCCCGGCAGCCGGATGCCCGCGAGCGAGAGGAAGGTCGGGAACAGGTCGATCAGCCGCACCTGCTCGTGCACGACGCGGCCCGCGCCGCGCGCGCCGGGCAGCTTGAGCAGGAGCGGGATGCGCAGCACCTCGTCGAAGAGCGACTGCCGGTGGCCCTTGGAGCCGTGCTCGAAGAACTCGTCGCCGTGGTCGGAGGTGACGGCGACGACCGCATCGGCATAGCGGCCGGCGCCGCGCAGGAGCTCGAAGATCTGCCCCACGTGCTCGTCCGTGTAGCGGATCTCGCCGTCGTAGAGCGCGATCAGGTGCTGCAGGTCGCGCGCGGACATGCCGGGACCGATCGCGCGGTTTCCCGCGAAGTGCGAGAAGTCGGTGTCGCCGCGGTAGTCCGGATCGAAGAGCGCGGTGTAGCGCGCCGGCGGCGCGTAGTCGTAGTGGACGTCGAAGAGGTGCAGGAAGAGGAAGAGGGGGCGCGGATCCGGGGCAGCGAGCCAGTCCCGCACTACCGCGACCGCGCAGGGACTGGTCGGCTCGGCGCCCTCGGGCGCACCCGGCCGCGCCGCGCAGTCGCGCCACTGCTCGAAGCCCTGCGAGAGCCCGTAGCGCGCGTGCAGCAGCGGTCCCGTGTAGAGACCGAGCGTGCGATAGCCCGCGTCGCGCAGCTCTTCGGCGAGCGTCCGATGCGACTCGGCGAGCGCGAGGTTGCGCGCGACGACGCCGTGCGCGGTGTCGTAGAGGCCGGTGAAGAGCGCGGCGTGGGCGGGCAGGGTCCAGGAGGTCGTGCTGACCGCCTGGCTGAAGCGGATGCCCTCCGCCGCGAGCGCGTCGAGCACGGGGCTCGTCGGCGCGGCGTAGCCGTAGCTGCCGAGGTGGTCGGGGCGCAGGCTGTCGATCGAGATCAGCACGAGATCCGGCGCGCGCTGCGGCGGAGCCGGGGCGCAGGCCTGCGACGCGAGTCCGACGCAGCACAGGAGTGCGGACACGCCGCGACCGCGCCGGCATGCTTCGAGAACCTGCGGCATTCGCCTCTCCAACGGTCGCTTCCGCGACGCGCTCTCTCGGCCGATCTCCGCCGCGCCCTCTGATAGCATGGCCCCCGCACCCATGGACGCGTCGCAGGACCGCTACTTCGAGCCCGAGATCGAGACGCTCCCGCGCAGCGAGCTCGAGGCGCGGCAGGAGCAGCTGCTGCTCGAGCTCCTGCCCCACGCCTACGAGCGCTCGCCGCTGTACCGCGAGCTCTGGAGCGCCGCGGGCGTGCACCCGCGCGAGATCCGCAGCCTCGCGGACTTCCGCGCGCGGATTCCCTTCATCGACAAGGATGCGATCCGCGCCCATCGCGACCGCCACGGCGATCCCTACGGCGGGCTGCTCTGCGCGGATCCGTCGGAGCTCACGGCGATCCACTCGACCTCCGGCACCACCGGAGATCCGACCCTCGTGCCCGAGAGCTGGCGCGCGAGCGGCGGGAGCTCGGCCGGCATCGCGCGCGACTTCTGGGAGCTCGGCGTGCGTCCGGGGGACCGCGTCGTGGTCTGCATGTTCACCTTCCGCGGCCCGATCTACACGATGCCCCACGCCCTCGGCGCGGTGCCGCTGATCTTCGAGCACAGCCCGCTGGAGCTGCCGCGCTGGGTCGAGCTCGTGCGCCGCTACCGGCCGACGGCGATGTACACCGTGAGCGGTCCGCTGCTGCTCGGCCTGGCCGAGCTCGAGCGCGAGAGCGGCGTCGATCTGCGCGAGGTCTTCTCGAGCTTCCGCGCGGTGATCTTCGCGGGCGAGCCGCTCGGCGCGCGCGCGCGGGAGAACGTGCTGCGCTGGCAGGTCCCGCTCTACGAGCACTCGAGCGCGGGCGACGTCGGGGCGGCCTTCGAGTGCCGCGAGCGCGACGGCATGCACGTCCACGAGGACATCGGCTACTACGAGTGCATCGAGCCCGGGGCGCGCGGTCCCGAGGACGCGACCCCGGTTCCCGACGGCAGCGTCGGCGAGCTCGTCGCGACCTCGCTCACGAACCGCGTCTTTCCGATGATCCGCTACCGCTCCGACGACCTCGATCGCGTCACGCGCGCGCGCTGTGGCTGCGGGCGCACGCACGCGCGGCTCTGGACGCTCGGCCGCAAGGGCGACGAGGTGCGCGTCGCGGGCCGCTCGGTGCTGCCGCGGGACGTCTGGCAGGCCGTCGAAGCGCTCGACGAGACCTCGGCGGGACTCTTCCAGATCATCCGCCGCGCGCGCGACGTCGAGCGCCTGCGCCTGCGCGTCGGCTATGCGGGCGAGCCGCAGCTGGCCGAGCTCGCGGAGCGCGTCGCGGCGTCGGTCGCGAAGTCCGTCGGCGTCGAGCCGGAGGTGCTGCTCGTGCCGAACGCGGAGCTGCTCGCGCTCGGGCCGCCGCACAAGATCCCGCGCGTGGCGAAGCAATGAGCGCGCGGCGGAGGTCGGCGTGAGCCCGCGCGCGATCGCAGCGGCGCCGCTCTGGGGCGTGAGCCGCTTCCTCGTCGGCCGCGAGAGCGTGACCTGGGAGCTCTCGCACCAGGAGATCCAGGCCGACGTCGCCGCGGCGCGGCGCTTCTTCGAAGGGCTGGGACTCGGGCGCGGAGAGCGCGTGCTCTTCCTCTCGCGGCTGCCCGAGGCGCCCTACTTCTGGCCGCTCGAGCTCGCGGTCTTGAGCCTCGGTGGACAGCTCTCGAGCGCGGACGCGTCGCCTTTCGACGCCTATCGCAGCGCGATGTTCCTGCGCACGCTGCGCTACCGCGCGGTGGTGGGCCTCGACGGCGCCGTGCTCGACGGGCTCGAGGCGCTGGGCGCCGACCCGGCCGAGCTGCTGCGCGCGGTTCCCTGCGTGCTCGCGCGACCCGACGCAGCCGCGCGGCTCGAGGCGCGGGGCCTGCGCCCGCAGCGGATGCTCTTCCTCGGCCCCGCGCTCGCACTCGAGAGCGCAGCCGGCGCGGGCCCGGCCCCGGACCCCGAGCTCTGGGAGCTCGGCGAATCCGCGGGCGAGATCCAGGTCACGAACCGCACGCCGCGCGCGATGCAGTTCCGGCGCCAGGCGACGGGCGTGCGCGCGCGCATCGAAATCCGCTCGGGGCGCGCGCTGCTGCGCGACCTGCAGCCCAGCAGCGGCGCCTAGCGCCGAGGAGATCGACCCATGCCCGAATCGCTGGCCGGCTTCCGCTTCGTCTCCGCCGACTCCCACGTCAACGAGCCGCCCGAGCTCTTCGCCGACCGGATGCCGTCGCGGCTCAAGGCGCGCGCGCCGCACGTCGAGACCGTGGACGGGATCCCGTCGCTCGTGGTGGAGGGCATGCGCCCGCGCAAGCTCCCGAAGGGGCGCGTGGCGCTCGAGGGCGAGGCGCTCGAGCGCGCCCAGGCCGGCGGCTACGACCCGAAGCTGCGGATCCGCGACCAGGATCGCGACGGCATCGCGGCCGAGGTGATCTACCCGACGCTCTCGCTGCAGTCGAGCTTCTCGACGCCGGACCCCGAGCTCCAGATGGCGCTCGCGCGCGCCTACAACGACTGGGCCGCCGAGACCTTCTCCGGGCATCCCGACCGCTTCGCGCCCGCGGGCATCGTGCCGATGCTCGACATCCCCGAGGCGATCCGCGAGGCGCAGCGCTGCGCGCGCATGGGCGTGCGCACGCTCTTCCTGCCCTGTCAGGTGCCGCCGCGGCCCTACAACGATCCGGCCTACGACGCGTTCTGGGACGTCGCGCAGGGCCTGAACCTGCCGCTCACCTTCCACGCGGGCACGGGCCACGAGCCGCGCGTCGAGCGCGGCCCGGGGGGTGCGGTGATCAACTATCTGCTCGGCGCACAGCTCGACGGCGCGCACGTGCTGCTCTACTTCTCGGCCGGGGGCGCGCTCGACCGCTTCCCGGGGCTGCGCCTCGTCACGGTCGAGACCGGCAGCGCGTGGCTCGCCTGGGTCATGACGCAGGGCGACGAGATCTACGAGAAGCACCAGATGTGGGCGAATCCGAAGCTCTCGCGGAAGCCCTCCGAGCTGATCCGCCGGCAGTGCCACGTGACCTTCCAGAACGACCCGGTCGGCGTCCACAACCGCGTCTTCACGGGCGTCGAGCCTCTGCTCTGGGGCAGCGACTACCCGCATCCCGAGGGCACCTGGCCGAACTCGCACGAGATCTGCGCGCGGCAGCTCGAGGGCCTCCCGGACGCCGAGAAGCGCGCGATCCTCGGCGGCACCGCCGCGCGCCTCTTCGGCTTCGAGCGGGCTGCCAGCGCATGAGCTTCCGCGACCGGACTGCGATCGTCGGCGTCGGACTCACCGACTACGGCCAGCGCGGCGAGTTCTACGAGCGCAGCCAGACGCTCCAGATCGGCGAGGCGCTCGACCGCGCGCTCGCCGACGCCGGCCTCGCGCGCCGCGACGTCGACGGCTTCTGCTCGTACTCGGTCGACGGCAACGACCCGAGCTTCCTCGCGCCGAGCCTCGGGATCCCGAACGTCAACTTCTCGAACCTGGTCTTCGGCGGCGGGGGCGGGGGCACCTGCGCGGCGATCGCGAACGCCGCGGCCGCGATCCACGCGGGGCTCGCCTCGGTCGTGATGGTCTACAAGATCATCACGCAGCCCGCGCACGCGCGCTTCGGAGCCTCCTACGGCTCGAAGCAGATCGCCTCGAACCCCTACAGCGACTTCCATCGCCCCTTCGGCCTCGTCTCGCCGGTGCAGTTCTTCGCGCTGCTGCTGCGCCGGCACATGCACCGCTTCGGGACCACCTCGCGGCAGCTCGCGGAGGTCGCGGTCACGACGCGCCGCCACGCGATGCGCAACCCGAAGGCGCGCAAGCGCACGCCGCTCTCGATCGAGGAGCACCAGGCCTCGCGCCTGATCGCCGATCCCTTCCGGCTCTACGACTGCTGCCAGGAGAACGACGGCGGCGGCGTGATCCTCGTGACGAGCGCCGAGCGCGCGCGCGACTGCCGCGAGCGCCCGATCTACATCATGGCCGGCGCCCAGGGCGGCGATGCACTCTGGGGCCAGGGCCTCACGATGCAGAACCAGCCCGAGGATCTCTACACGAGCGCGGGCCACGCCCACCTCGCGCAGCGCCTCTACGCGCAGGCCGGGATCGGGCCCCGGGACGTCGACGTCGCGCTCTTCTACGACCACTTCAGCGGTATGGTGATCCTGCAGCTCGAGGACTACGGCTTCTGCAAGCCGGGCGAGGGCGGTCCCTTCGTCGAGGACGGCGGGATCTACTTCGAGGGCGGGCGCCTCGCGGTGAACACGCACGGCGGCAATCTCTCCGAGGTCTACCTGCTCGGCTTGACCCACGTGGCCGAGGCCGTGCGCCAGCTGCGGGGCGGCTCGAGCAGCCAGGTGCCGGACGCCGAGATCGCGCTCGTGACCGCCGGACCCACCAATCTGCCGAGCAGCTCGATCCTGCTGCGGAGGTGACATGCCGCTCCTCGCCGAGCTCGCATCGCTGAATCCGGACCTGCACACGCGCGCCTTCTGGGACTACTGCGCGAAGCGCGAGCTGCGCTTCCAGCGCTGCCAGGGCTGCGGCCGCTTCCGCAGTCCTCCGATGCCCGGCTGTCGCCACTGCGGCGACGCGCGCTCCGAGTGGGTGCGCGTCGCGGGGCGCGCGCGCGTCTTCAGCCACACCACGGTGCACCACCCCGCGATCCCGCAGATCGGCTCCGACGTCCCCTACAGCGTGGTCGTGCTCGAGTTCGACGACGCGCCGGGTGCGAGGCTGATCAGCAACGCGCTCGACACGCCGCCCGAGCGCGTGCGCATCGACCAGGAGCTCGAGCTCGTCTGGGACGAGCCGGCCGCGGGCGTCGTGCTGCCTCGCTTCCGACCCGTGCGCTGAGCGCCGGAGCGAGCGGCCGGAGACAGGAGGTCCCGATGCAACCGGTGCTCGAGGGCAAGGTCGCAATCGTCACGGGGGCCGCAGGCGGGATCGGCCGCGCCTACGCGCGGGCGCTCGCGCAGGCGGGCGCGCGGGTCGTGCTCGCCGACATCGACGAGGCGGGCGCCTCCGCGGTCGCCAAGCAGCTCGAGCTCGAAGGGCATACGGTGCTGGCCGCCGGGCTCGACGTGACGAGCGAGCGCAGCGCGGCGCGCGTCGCGAGCGAGACCCGCGAGCGCTTCGGCGGCATCGACATCCTCGTCAACAACGCCGCGCTGATGGCGGAGATCCCGATGGGCCCGCTGCTGGAGCTGCCGATCGACTTCTGGGACCGCGTGCTGGCCGTCAACCTCACGGGCGCGCTGATCTGCGCGAAGGCGGTGCTGCCGGCGCTGAAGGCGCGCGGGAGCGGCAAGATCATCAACCAGAGCTCCGGCGGGGCCTTCGGCCCCTCGGGCGTCTACGGCGTCTCGAAGCTCGGCCTCGTGAGCCTGACCGTGACCCTCGCGCGCGAGCTCGCGCCGCACCGGATCAACGTCAACGCGATCGCGCCAGGCTTCGTCGAGACGGAGGCGATGCACCGCGCGGCCTCGCCCGAGGTCGTCGAGATGGTCACGCGCGCGATCCCGCTGAAGGGCGTCGGCCAGACGGACGACCTCGTCGGCGCGCTGCTCTTCCTCGCGTCGTCGGCGAGCGACTGGGTCACCGGGCAGACGCTCAACGTCGACGGCGGCTGGGTGATGCGGATCTAGGACGCGGGCACCTGTCCGCGCCGCACCTGCGCGCGGTGCCGCTCGAGCTCGGCGACGAGCGCCGTGTCTTCGGCCTCGCGCGCGCGCGCGAGCGCCTCGTCGAGCGCGGCCGCGGCCCCAGCGAAGCGACCGCTCGCCGCGAGCGCGACCGCAAGGGTGTCCAGGTAGGCCGGGACCTGCCGGGCGCTCGCGCGCACCGCGGCCTCGGCCAGGCGCACCGCTTCGGCGGGGTCGCGCAGCGCGGGCTCGGGGCTCGTCGCGAGCAGCCACGCGAGGTTGTTCTGCGCGGGTACGAGCGTTGCGTCGCGCGCGAGGGCCATGCGATACGACTCGATCGCGGACGCGGCCTCGCCCCGCGCTCCCGCGAGGATGCCCTGGCCGAGGTGGTGTTTGGCAGAGTCCTCGCCGAGTGCGCGCGCGCGCGCGAGGTGCTGCGCCGCCGAATCCGCCTCCCCGAGCTCGAGCAGCAGCATCGCGATCCCGGTGTGTCCGGCCGCGTGCTCCGGCGCGAGGGCGAGACCGCGCTCGTAGCTCTGCCGCGCCCCCGCGAGATCGCCCTGCGCCCAGAGCGCATCGCCGAGGCCGAGGTGCGGCTCGGCGCTCGAGCGCTGCCAGCTCGGCGCGCCGGCCTGCTCCGCGATCGCGCGCTCGAAGGCGGCGCGGGCCTCCGCGAAGCGCCCGACGCGCACGAGCGCGGTGCCGTAGTTGGACTGGGCGACCGGCTGCTTCGGATCGAGCGCGAGGCCGCGCGCGTAGAGCTCGAGTGCGCGCTCGGTCTCGTTGCGCTTGAGCGCGACGTCCGCGAGACCGAGCAGCGGGGGCGCCCAGCGCGGCGCGAGCCGCGCCGCGCGCTCGAAGTGGGCGAGCGCCTCGTCCATGCGCCCGGCCCGGAGATAGGCGCCGCCGAGATGCGCGTGCGCGCGGAAGCTCTCCGGGTGCACCGCGACGATGCGCTCGTGCACGGCGAAGGAGTCGCGCCAGTGGCGCAGCTGCAGCGCCGATGCGATCGCGAGCGCGCCGAGCGCGGCCGAGGCCCCGACCACGAGCGCGCGGCGCGGGATGCCGCTGCGCGCCGCGAGATCCACCGCACCCCACGCGAGCGCGAGCGCGAGTCCCACCTGCGGCAGATAGGTGTAGCGATCCGCGTGCGCCTGCATCCCGACCTGCACGAGGCCCGCGACGGGCGCGAGCGCGATCAGGTACCAGAACCAGCCCGCCGCGAGGTAGGGCCGGCTGCGCAGCTGCGCGAGCGCGGCGGCGGTCGCGCTCGCGACGGCGCCCGCCGCGAGCGCGATCTGCCAGCCCGGGAATCCCTCGAGCGGCAGCGGATGGAACGCGGCGAGCCCGCTCGGCCAGACGCTCTGCAGCGCGTAGATCGCGCAGGAGCGCAGCGCGTTCGCGACGCGCGCCGCGAGCGAGAGGTGCTCGAGCGGGAAGAGCGCGCCCGCCGAGTCCTGCACGCGCAGCGTGATCCAGGACGCGCCCGCCGCGAGCGCGGCGAGCGGCAGCTTCTCGAGCCAGACCCGCGCGCCCTCGCGCGACTCGACGCGCAGCCCGGGCCCGAGCCGGATCCGGCCGAGCGGCCAGAAGTCGAGCAGCAGCAGCACCAGCGGCAGGCTCACGAGCATCGGCTTGGCGAGCAGGCCGAGGCCGAAGGCGACGAGCACCCCGGCCCCGCGCAGCGCGCTGCGCGGCCTCTCCACGTAGCGCGCGTAGGCGAGCAGGGTCGCCATCCAGAGGCATCCGGAGAGCACGTCCTTGCGCTCGGAGACCCAGGCGACCGACTCCACGTGCAGCGGGTGCAGACCGAAGACCCCGGCCACGAAGGCGCTGCGGCCCGCGGCTCCCGTGAGCCGGAACAGCGCCGCGAAGAGCAGCAGCGTGGCCGCGGCGTGGAGCGCGACGTTCGTGAGCAGGTAGCCGGCTGCGCGCTCGCCGTAGAGCGCGTGATCGATCCGCAGCGAGAGGTGCGTGAGCGGGATCCAGTTGCCGAAGTAGGGCTCGCGAAAGTCCTGCCGGATCCCCTGCCAGGTGAGCCCGGCCTCGAGGTTCGGGTTGTCGCTCACGTAGCGCGGGTCGTCGTAGTCGAGCAGCTCGTGCCCCGCCACCCGGGCATAGGTCGCGACGACGGCGACGGCGAGCAGGGCAGCGAGCCAGCGCGGGCGCACGGGCCTAAGCTAGCCTAGGCCCTCCCCCTCGATGCGGATCGGATGCTGCGACGCACTGCGGCCGCGCGGGCCGCGGCGCGCGAGCGCCCGCGCCTGGAGAGTGAGGACATGGCGATCCTGGTGACCGGAGGAGCGGGCTATGTCGGGAGCCACGCGGTGGCCTGGCTCCGGCGCGCGGGACACGAGGTCTTCGTCTACGACAACCTCGAGCTCGGCCACGCCGCGGCCGTGCCGCCCGGGATCCTGATCCGCGGCGAGCTGCGCGATGGCCTCCGGCTCGCGCGCGTGCTGCGCGAGCGCGGCGTCGATGCGGTGATGCACTTCGCGGCGCGCGCGCTGGTCGGCGAATCGGTCGCGGACCCGGCGCTCTACTACCGCGAGAACGTCGCCGCCACGCTCACGCTGCTCGAGGCGATGCGGGCCGCGGGCGTCGCGAAGATCGTCTTCTCGTCGAGCTGCGCGACCTACGGCGAGCCCGAGCGGATGCCGATCCGCGAGGACACGCCGCAGCGCCCCGTGAACCCCTACGGCCGCAGCAAGCTCGCGATCGAGTGGGCGCTGCGCGACTACGCCGCCGCCTACGGGATCGGCTACGCGGCCCTGCGCTACTTCAATGCCTGCGGTGCGGCGCCGGGCGGCGCGCTCGGAGAGCACCACGCGGTCGAGGCGCACCTGATCCCGCTCACGCTGCAGGTCGCGCTCGGGCAGCGCGACGCGATCACGATCCACGGCGACGACTACCCGACCCCGGACGGCACCTGCATCCGCGACTACGTGCACGTCGACGACCTCGCGGAGGCGCATCTGCGGGCGCTCGCGAAGCTCGCGCCCGGACGCGGCCTCGAGCTCAACCTCGGGACCGGGCGCGGCGTCAGCGTGCGCGAGGTGGTCGAGAGCTGCCGCCGCGTGACCGGCCGCGCGATCCCGGCGCGGGTCGGCCCGCGCCGGCCGGGCGATCCCCCCGAGCTCGTGGCGGATCCGACGCGGGCCCGGGAGGTCCTCGGCTTCGAGCCGCGCTACACCGTGCTCGACGAGATCGTGGCGACCGCCTGGGCCTGGCACTCGCGGCATCCGCAGGGCTTCGCGGGCGCGGGCTGAGCAGGGAGCCCGGGCGGGAAGGGAGACGCGCATGGCGGGCGAGCGCAGCCGGCGGGTGGTCGTGACGGGCGGAGCGGGCTTCCTCGGCTCCCACCTCGTGGACCGGCTGCTCGCGGCGGGGCACTGGGTGATCTGCCTCGACAACTACTTCACCGGCCACAAGCGCAACCTGAGCCACCTGCACAACCACCCGCGCCTCGAGACGATCCGTCACGACGTGACCGAGCCGATCCTGCTCGAGGTGGACTGGATCTTCAATCTGGCCTGCCCCGCGAGTCCGATCCACTACCAGTACAACCCGATCAAGACGATCAAGACCTCGGTGATCGGCTCCTACAACCTGCTGGGTCTCGCCAAGCGCGTGCGCGCGCGGATCCTGCAGGCGAGCACGAGCGAGGTCTACGGCGACCCCGAGCTGCATCCCCAGCCCGAGAGCTACTGGGGCAACGTGAACCCGCTCGGCATCCGCGCCTGCTACGACGAGGGCAAGCGCTGCGCCGAGGCGCTCTTCATGGACTACCACCGCTCGCACGAGGTCGACATCCGCATCGCGCGCATCTTCAACACCTACGGACCGCGCATGGCGCTCGACGACGGGCGCGTGGTCAGCAACTTCATCCACCAGGCGCTCTCGGGCGAAGCGCTCAGCATCTACGGGGACGGCAAGCAGACGCGATCCTTCTGCTATGTCGACGACCTGATCGAGGGTCTGCTGCGGCTGATGGCCTTCGAGGGCCCGGACTGCCACCAGCCCTGCAATCTCGGCAACCCGGAGGAGTACTCGATGCTCGAGCTCGCCCGGCTCGTGCAGGAGCTCGTCGGGAGCCGGCTCCCGCTCGACTACCGTCCCGCGCCGCAGGACGACCCGCTCCAGCGCCGCCCCGACATCGACCGCGCGAAGCGAAACCTCGGCTGGGAGCCGCACACGCTGCTGCGCGAGGGCCTCGCGCGCACGATCCAGGACTTCCGCGAGCGCCTCGACGCGGGCGAGCCCCGCGACGGCTTCGGGCGCATCAAGCAGCAGTGATGCAGGCGGACCGCGGGGGCGTGGACGACGCGCTCTGGGGCCGGCTGCTCGCGGCGGTCGAGCGCGACAGCGCCGAGATCCTCGAGCTCGCGCGCTGGATGGCCGCGCATCCCGAGCGCTCGCTCGAGGAGCGCGAGACCTCGGAGCGCTACGTCCACTTCCTCTCCGAGCGCGGCTTCCGCATCGAGCGCGGCACGGCCGGGCTCCCGACCGCCTTCGTCGCGACCCGCGGCGGGGGCAGCGAGGCCACCCGGGTCGCGCTGCTCGCCGAGATGGACGCGCTGCCCGAGATCGGACACGCCTGCGGCCACAACCTCTCCGGGCCCGCGAGCCTGCTCGCGGCGAGCGCGCTCTGCGCGGTGGTCTCGGAGCAGGAGCTCGAGATCCGCGTGGTCGGCTGCCCGGCAGAGGAGCTCGGCCTCGGCAAGCCGCGCCTGGTCGCCGCGGGCGCCTTCGAGGGCATGCACGCCGCGATGATGGCCCACGCCTCCGACATGCGGCGCGCGCACCGGCTCTTCCTCGGGATCCGCAAGTTCGAGCTCGTCTACCGCGGTCGCGCCGCGCACGCGGCCGCCTATCCCGAGGAGGGGAGGAACGCACTCGACGGCGTGATCGGCTTCTTCGTCGCGCTCGGCCTGCTGCGGCAGCAGCTCGCACCCGGAGCTCGGGTACACGCAATCGTGTCGGACGGCGGACAGGCGCCGAACATCATCCCGGAGCGCGCCGCGGCGCGGGTCTGGGTGCGCGCGCTCGCCGAAGGCGTGCTCGACGCCGTCGCCGAGCGCGTGCTCGCGTGCGCGCAGGGGGCTGCGACCGCGAGCGGCACGCGGCTCGAGGTCGAGGAGGCGCAGGGCTCCTCGCCCGCGATGCGGCCGAACCTGCCGCTCACGGAGGTCTACCGCGCACAGCTCCTGCGCCTCGGGCTCGCGGAGAGCGGCGAGGCGCCGGACGCGAACATCGGCTCGAGCGACATCACGCACGTCTCGCGCGTGGTGCCCACGATCCATCCGAACTTCCCGATCGGGCGGAACCTCAAGCTGCACACGCGGCCCTTCGCCGAAGCCTGCGCCTCGCCCGAGGGCGAGCGGGGACTCCTGGAAGGGGCGCGCGCGCTCGCGGGCACCGCGCTCACCCTCGCCCGGTCGCAGGAGTCTCGGGAACGGGTGAAAAACGCCTCGATCTCGGGACAGGTGCTGGAAGTTCCGCGCGGCAGCCCCTAAATTGCGGCCGCAATCCCCCCCCAACGCGAATATGCTCGCGCGGCAGACAGGGCCGGGCGCAGAAGCCCGCCCGCGCCTGTCGGGCTGGGGGAACACCGTCGATGGCTTCGAAGCTGCGCCTCACCGGTGCCAACGAGTATCGGCTGCCGCGACACCGGATGGTGGAGCGGATCGCGCGCGCGGGGATCGTGCGCGATCCCGAGGTGCTGCGCGCGCTCGCCGCGGTGCCGCGCCATCGCCTCGTCCCGGAGGTGCTGATCGGCTCCGCCTATCGCGACGCGGCGCTCCCGATCGGCGAGGGCCAGACGATCTCCGCGCCCGCGATCGTCGGCGCGATGACCCAGGCGCTCGAGCTCGGGGGCGGCGAGCGGGTGCTCGAGATCGGCACCGGCTCGGGCTACCAGGCGGCCGTGCTCTCCCGCCTCGCGCGCGAGGTGGTCAGCGTCGAGCGGCATGCGAGCCTCGCGGCGAACGCAGGGCGCGCGCTCGCCGCGCTCGGCATCGCCAACGTGCGGGTGCGCGAGGGCGACGGCAGCGCGGGCCTCGCCGGCGAGCCGCCCTTCGACGCGATCCTGATCACGGCCGGCGGACCGCGGATTCCCGAGCCGCTGCTCGCCCAGCTCGCGCGCGGCGGGCGCCTGGTCGGGCCCTTCGGCGCGCGCGACGAGCAGCGGCTCGTGCGCGTCCGGCGCGGGGCCGACGGCGCGCTCGCCCGCGAGATCCTCGGCCGCTGCCGCTTCGTCGACCTGGTCGGAGCCCACGGATGGGCGGCGTGAGAGCGCGCGCGCCCCGCCGCTCCCGGCTCCGCGCGGCCGCCTGGCGCGCGCTCCCGGCCTCGGCGCTGTGCCTGCTCGCGGCGGCCTGCGCGAGCATGCGCAGCACGCTGCACGAGGTGCAGCCCGGCGAGAACCTCTACCGGATCTCGCGCTACTACGGCGTGCCGGTCGCGACGCTCACGCAGCTGAACGGCATCCGCAACGTGCGCGACCTCCCGGTCGGGACCCGGCTCGTGATTCCGACGGCCGCGCGCCCGCAGCCCGGGCACGCGCTGCGCCCCGATTCCGGGTTTCGCTTCGAGCCCGCCCCCGACGACCGCGCCGCGCACGCGCACGGCCTCGCCTTCCACTGGCCGGTGCCCGGCGACGTGAACTCGGGCTTCGGCCGGCGCTGGGGCCGCCGCCACCAGGGCATCGACATCCGCGCGCCGCGCGGGACCGAGATCCGCGCGGCCGAGGCCGGCCTGGTGATCCACAGCGGGCGCGGCATGGGCGCCTACGGCCGCGTCGTGATCCTGCGCCACGCGGGCGGCTTCTCGACCGTCTACGCGCACACCGACCGGAACTTCGTGTCGGTCGGCGACCAGGTCGGCAGGGGCCAGGTGATCGCAGAGGTCGGCTCGAGCGGAAACGCGAGCGGACCGCATCTGCACTTCGAGATCCGCCAGCGCCGGCGCGCGCTGGATCCGCGCTCCTACCTGCCCGGGATCTCGCGGGCCTCGGCTCCGGCCTCGTAGCGCCGCGCGAGCTCGGCGAGCGCGTCCGCACGCCGCGCGTCTCCGCTCGCGCGCGCCGCGGCGAGCGCCTCGCGCGCGAGCCGCGCGCCCTCGGCGAGGTTCCCGAGCGCCGCCTCGGCCGCTGCGAGCGCCTCGAGCGCGAAGGGATCGCCGGCCGGCAGCTCGCGCTGCGCGCGCCGCGCGAGACCGCGCGCGCGCCGCGGGTCGCGCACCTCCGCGTCGGAGCTCGTCGCGAGGAGCCACGCGAGCCGCGCGCGCGCGAGCGGCATTCCGGAGTGCTTCTCGAGGCCCTGCGCGAGCTGCTGCCGGGCCTCGCGATCGCGGCCGAGCTGCGCGAGCGCCCAGCCGAGGCGCGCGTGCGCGCTCGCGCTCGGAGCGAGGCGCAGCGCCTCCTCGTAGTGGGGCAGCGCCGCGCCGAGCGAGCCCGACTCCTCGAGCAGGAAGCCCAGCGCCTGGTGGGCGTCCGCGTGCTCCGGCTCGAGCCGCAGCGCGCGCTCGAGCCCCGCGCGCGCCGCGGCGAGATCGCCCTCGTCGCGCGCGAGCAGCGCGAGGTTGTAGGCCGCGCGCGCGCTCTGCGGATCCCGCGCGACCGCGCGCGCGAGATGCGCGCGCGCCCGCTCGCGCTGCCCCGCCTGGAGCAGCGCGGCGCCGAGCGCGCTCTCGAGCTCGGCATCGTCGGGCGCGGCGGCCTGCGCGCGCTCGAGGTGGTGGACCGCGCGTCCCCAGCGCCCGAGGCGCGAGTAGGCCGCGCCGAGATTCGCGTGGATGCGCGCCGATCCCGGCGCGAGCGCGAGCGCGCGCTCGGCCTCGGCGAGCGCTTCCCGGCTGCGGCCCGCAAAGGCCAGCGCAGACGCGAGATCGGAGCGCGCGAGCGGGTTTGCAGGGCTCTTCGCGACGACGTCGGACCAGAGCGCGAGCGGATCGGCCCAGACCCGATTGCGCTGCCGGGCGAACACGGCGAAGGGCAGCGCCAGCGCGAGGCCGAGCGCGACGAGCGGCAGCGCGCGCTGCCTCGCCAGGCGCGCGGCTCCGACCGAGGCCGCGAGGCAGAGGCCCGCGAGCGGCAGGTAGTTGCGGTGCTCGTAGACGAGGTCGAGCGGCAGGATGCTCGACTCGACCGCGAGATGCAGCAGGAACCAGAGCGCGCCGAAGGCGAGCCAGGGAACGCGCCGCGCTAGGAGCATCGCGCCGGCCGCGCTCGCGGCGACCGCGAGCAGCGCGGGCAGCGTGCTCGGCGGATCCAGCAGCGAGCGCGAGAGCGGCAGGTCGTGCAGCAGATTCAGGCGCGACGGCAGCGGCAGCAGCGCCAGGCTCAGGTAGAGCGCGATCGCGCGGCCCTGGGTCAGCGCGCGCTCGAGCATGCCGAAGGCCTTGGCGTTGTAGCCCCAGTGCGGGCCCTGGAAGATCCACCACCAGACGAGCGCAGCCAGCAGCAGCAGCGGGGCGCCCGCGCGGCGCCAGGCGCGGCGCGCGAAGGCGGGATCGAAGTCGCGGTAGAAGCACCATTCCCAGAGGAAGATCGCGAGCGGCAGCGTCACCGCATTCTGCTTGGATCCGAGCGCGAGCAGGCCCGAGGCGGCGCAGGCCGCGAGCGGGATCCGCCGCGTTCCGGGTGCGCGCTCGCGCGCGAGCACGTAGCAGGCGAGCGCGGCCAGGTAGAAGAACGCGCAGAGCAGATTCATGCGCTGCACCACGTAGCTGACCGACTGGGTCTGCAGCGGGTGCACGACGAAGAGCAGTGCCGCGAGGCCCGCGACCCCGCGCGCGAGCCTCCGATCGCCGAGCGCGAGCGGGCGGCGGCGCAGCGCGGCGCGCGCGAGCGCGTACACGAGAAGGCCGTTCGCGACGTGCAGCGCGAGGTTCAGCGCGTGGTAGCCGCGCGGCCGGCTGCCGCCCCACCAGTAGTTGAGCGCGAAGGAGAGGTTCGCGACGGGCCTGTGGGCCGGGCTCTCGGTGGCGGCGGACCAGAGCCCGGCGAGCGAGAGCTCGCGCAGCTGGATCGCGCGGTTGCGCAGCAGGTGGATGTGGTCGTCGAAGACGAAGGGGCCATCCAGGCTCGGCGCGTAGACCGCGAGGCCGACGCCCGCGAGGCAGAGCAGCACGAGCCCGGCTTCTGCGAGGCGCACGCGCGAGCGGATGGACATTCGAGCGGACCCTGCCCCCAGCGAGCGGTTCGGTACCTTCCGCGCCGCGCCCCCGTAGCTCAGTAGGATAGAGCGAGGGTTTCCTAAACCCTGCGTCGCAGGTTCGACTCCTGCCGGGGGCACCACAATAACCGGTGCCACGTCAAGTACTAAGGGCGCATGGTGCCCGTGGGCAGTTTCGGGCTGCTGCTTCCTCGTAGCTTCTCGGCGATCGAAGGCCAGGACGAAGGCGAGTAGGGAGTGGCCTTCCAGGCTGCCGGGAGGGCACGGGGCAGTGGGGCGAAGGGGCTTCTGGGGCTGCGGATCAGATGATCTCTTGTCGGTGTTCCGGGGACGCCCCAATGGGTCGGGGAGAGGGAGCCCGTCGCGTGCTGCGAGTCATAGGAATCGTCGTTTTCCTCACACTAACAATCGGAGGCGTGTGGCTGTCGGCCCCGGCCCAAGCAGTCGAGAAGATATTCACAGTTCGAGAAATGGGAGGTGATAAACAGAGAACGGAGGGTGGCGGATATTCGAAGTGCCGGGTCTCAAACGTGGTCGGGAACCCCGAAGTAAACGTGAATGGATCTCGGTGCACTATCAATAACGAGGACGACACCTGGGTATTCACTGCACGATGGGCGGAGTGTGAGTTCACCTGTGAAGTTCTCCCTGACACCTGGCCTGGAATAGACAACCTCTCCACCGCCGCCCCTGGCCCGAACCCCGACAAGGCCTCCTCGCCGCTTGAGTGGGCGGCGAGCAACATCAAGAGCTTGTTCGGGTCGGGAGTTTTTGCGTCGTTGTTCCTGCTCTGGCTAACTCGCCCCTGCCTTCGGATCTCATTGCGTCAGGTGGGCCTCACGCGTGACGATAAGGACCTCATCATCGAAGTCGCCAACTCGGGTGGCCGCGCGACATCGCTCTACCCGGTGATCCGAGTGCGCGGGCGCATCTTGAAGTTCCAGCGCCGGTTTTGGTACCCCGGCGGGTTGAGTCGCCTACTTCCGCTCGCTTGGCGGGCGCGCGGTGACCAGCTGCTCAAGGCAATCTCAGTCCCCATTGAACGCGCCTCCCGCTCGGAGGTGGTGATGTACGACATCCAGCCGAACCAGGCTCTCAGAGTCGAGCCCCACCAGGGCGCGCAAGAGGTCAAGGCGACGCCGCGCGGGCAGACCTTCGCTCACCCACTTCTGTATTTTCGCGTCTACGATGTGCGCGAGGAAGGCCGCCGTCGGCGCTATCGGATTCACACGACATACGAGTATCGAAGACGCGTCTCGCGCCTAGTCTATTGGTACGAGCGCCTTCGACATGGCGTCTTCGGAACGCCGGCCGTGAGTGGGCGGATGACTTTGGAGGAATGGCTCGCGAGTCAGCAGGCGCGGGACTGATGGAGCGGGCGGAGCTAGCTTCCGGACAATCCAGCACCAAGGCGCGGGCGACCGAGAAGTGACAGAGGCCATGGCCATCGCACGCACGCCCGCGCTCAAGGCGAAGTTGCCCCGGTTTCGTGGACACCCCGGATCGCACGAGAGTGCGGTAGGAGTGTGCCATGGCAAGACGGAAGCGACGATCGTTCACGCAGGCGTACAAGGCCGAGGTCGTGGAGCTGATTCGGAAGAGCGGCAAGGGCATCGGGGCCGTCGCGAAGGAGCTCGATCTCACGGAGACCGCCGTTCGGGAGTGGATGAAGCAGGCGAAGGTGGACGCTGGGCAGGGGCCGGCGGGAGCCCTGACGACGGCCGAGCGTGAGGAGCTGTCTCAGCTTCGGCGTCGCGTGAAGACGCTGGAGATGGAGCGTGAAATCCTAAAAAAAGCGACGGCCTTCTTCGCCAAGGAGAGCCGGTGAGATTCCGGTTCGTGGAGGTGGAGAAGGCCCACTACCCGGTACGACTGCTATGCCGTTGCCTCGAAGTCTCGCGTGCCGGGTACTACGCCTGGCGAACCCGTCCCGCCTCGGGTCGCGCTCGCGAGGACACGCAGCTCGGAGTCGAAATCGCGGCGTCGCACGTGGAGAGTCGCCGGACCTACGGAAGCCCTCGCGTCTTGCGGGATCTTCGCGCTCAGGGACGACGCGTCTCTCGCAAGCGGGTGGCGCGCTTGATGCGTGAACGCGGCCTCGCAGCTCGTCGCCGCCGACGGTTCAAGGTCACGACGGACTCGAATCACCCGCATCCGGTGGCCCCGAACGTGCTGATGCGTCAATTCCAGGTCGAAGCGCCTGGCACCGCGTGGGTCACGGATATCACCTATGTGCAGACGCTCGAGGGGTGGTTGTACCTCGCCGTGATCCTCGACCTCTTCTCGCGGCGCGTCGTCGGCTTCGCCCTGAGCGAGCAGATCGACCGAAAGCTCGTGCTCGAGGCGCTTCGCAGCGCACTCCGGAACCGCCCGGAGACGCAGGATCTGATCCACCACTCGGATCGCGGCAGCCAGTACGCCAGCCACGACTACCGGAAGGCCTTGGAGCAGGCGAAGATCACGTGCAGCATGAGCCGCCGAGGCAACTGCTGGGACAACGCCGTGGCCGAGAGCTTCTTCGGAACGCTCAAGAGCGAGCTGCTCCAAGATGTTCCAATGCAGTCTCGAGCTGCCACAAGCCGCGCGATCACGGAGTACATCGAGGACTTCTACAACGTCCGACGGCGGCACTCCTCGTTGAACTACCAGAGTCCGCTGGAGTTCGAGCTGCAGCACGAGGCCAGGAGGCGCGGGGGCTCC
>Ga0187893_10000244_pt1 | contig 138699 bp, 107 predicted proteins | sample MA1701074metaG_FD_139574 | JGI IMG/M metagenome (GOLD analysis project Ga0187893, IMG submission 139574) | White microbial mat communities from a basaltic lava cave in the Kipuka Kanohina Cave System on the Island of Hawaii, USA - MA170107-4 metaG ...
CACCGGGATGAGCAACGTCTTGAGCGACGACAAGAGGAACCAGGTTTTGATTCTCGGCGGCCTGGGCTGGTCGCTGCGTTACATCGAGGAACGGACGGGCGTTCGGCGCGAGACGGCGAGCGCGTACTTGCGGGCCGCGGGGATCGCGGTGCGCAGCCGCGGCGGCCGGCCGAGAGAGTGGCCGCCAAAACCGGCCACCACAAGGGGGGTGTCCACCGACCTTGGGCCGTCAAAACCGGCCACCACGGGGGAGGTGTCCACCGACCCTGATTCAGAACCGGCCATTACGGAGGGGGTGTCCACCGGCTCTTTGCTGGGGGAATGGCCTCCGACCGCTGGCCGGGCGCCGAGTGCCTCTGCCTGCGAGCCATTCCGCGAGCTGATCCTGGAGGCGCTGAGCCGCGGACGGAACGCGGTGGCGATCTGGCAGGACCTGGTGGACGACCACGGCTTGGCTACGGTTCGTGGCCGCGCCGCTGATCGCTCTAGGCGTGGCACGGTTGGTACGACTAGCTGCGCCGACCGTGAACGGCAGCAGCGACGACTTCGTGATCGCTGTTGGCCTCGCCATGGGGTTCCTGCTACTGCGGGCTCTAGGAATCCCACTCAACCGGGTGCTGGAGCGAAGCGACGAAGACACTAGCCGGAACTGATTGCCCCGCACCTCTAGACATTCGCTAGTTGAACGTCACCGAGTGGTTGTGGCCGTCCTCCGTCGTGGAGTTGACGGACACGCGCTGGCCGCCGCGGATCGCCACGACCTCCGCGCCGGAAACGTCGATCCGGTGCGGGTGGGTGGCCGAGCCGCGGATGTCGAGGCTCAAGGCATTCCCGGCTTGAAGCTGGGCGGCCGTGATGGTGGCGGTGTGACCGTGGTTCGCCGCGACGTTGCCGACCTCGTCGCCCGGCGTCGGCGGGTTCGTCGTGGGGGGCGGGTTGTTGGGCGCCGACGGGCTGCCCCCGCCCCCGCAGGCGCTGATCGTGATCAGCGGGAAACCGAGCAGGGCCAGGGCAGCGCTCACGGACAGGGCACGCCGCGTGGGGTCGAACTCGTGGGACATGGCTCTCCTCAGTTGAAGGTGACGCTGTGGTTGTGGGAGTCGGTCGTGGACGCGCCCTTGGAAACCTGGGCGCCGCCGCGGATCCGCACCACTTCGTCGGCGGTCAGCTCCACCGAGTGGGTGTGGGTGGCGTTGCCGCGGATGTCCAGCAGCATGCCGTTGCCGGCCGTGAGCTGGGCATCGGTTACCACCGCGCGGTGGCCGTGGTTCGAGGAGATCAGGCCCACCTCTCCGTCACCGGTGTTGCCGCCCGGGCCGTAGTCGGACTCGCCGCCGTAGCTCCCGCCACCGGTGGGCGAGCCGCCCCCGTAGTCGCCTCCGCAGCCCGACACCGTGATCGCGGCTCCGCCCAGGAGCGCCAGGGCGGCCGCCACCGAGAACTCGCGCCGATCGATGCGCTGCGTCATGACATCACCTCAATAGAACTTGCGCGCGACGTTGAAGCCGAGATACCAGTCGTCGCGGCCCACCTGGCCGCGGGCGATCTGGGCCGGCGTCGTGGCGAGCTCGTTCGAGACGTTGAGCTGGAAGGCGTGGCCTCCGACCACGCGTTCGATGCCGAATGCCAGCAGCGAGTCGTTGCCGCCGTCGAAGCCTGCGAGGCGCGGGTGGGCCTCGGCCAGGAGCGCCCACTTCTCGCCCAGCCGCAGCCGCGCACCGAGGCCCAGCACGAGGCTCCCGTCGTCGCCCTCGGCGCCCCTCAGGTTCGTGTTGCCGACGAAGGCGGGCGACAGGTACACGGCGCCGCGCTCGCCCAGGCGCCGCGACACCGTGAAGCCGAGCCGCGGCGAGTACTCTTCCTGGAAATTGTCCAGGCCCTCCACGGCGAGGTCGGCCTGCAGCGCCACCGGCGCGCCCTCCCGGCGGAGCAGGCCCTGGGTCAGGAAGAACTCGATGGTGCGGTCGCTCGTCCGGTGGATCCCGAGCTGCGTGGCGCGCAGCAGTCCGAAACGCAGCTCCAGGCCGATCTGCGCGCCGCCGTCGAAGCTGAAGAAGTCGGCCGCCAGGTCGCCGACGTCGCCCGCGGTCAGGCCGCGGGCTAGGCGATGGGTGATGCGCATGGCCAGCTTGCCCTTGGGCAGGCGTGCGGTGGTCGGCAGGTTCACGACCACGAAGTCGGGCTCGACCGGGTCGATGTCGAGATCGTCGCCCGCGTGGGGCGGGGCGGTCTCGGTCGTCGCGGCGGCCGGCGCGGGAGTCTCCTGCGGCGGCGCGGGCGTCGCCAGCAGCAGAGCCGCCAGGAGCAGCGGGCTCACTTCGCCCTCGGCTTGACCACGAGCTTGCCCCGCATGCCGCGGTGGCCGCTGCCGCAGTACTCGGAGCACGCGAAGTCGAACTCGCCCGGCTTGTCGGCGACAAAGTCCAGGCGCACCTTGGCCCCGCCCTTCGGGATCTTCAGCTTGAGGCCGTACTCCTTGATCTCGATGCCGTGCTTGCCGTCGGCCGAGTGCAGGACCAGCGAGACGCTCTCGCCCTCTATCACCTCCACGGTGTCGGGCTCGAAGCGAAAGCGGGACGCGGTCAGCTCGATGGTGCGCACGGGAGCGGCCTGGGCGAGAAGGACGAGGGTCAAGACACAAAGGACCATGCTCCGGAGTCAGCAACACGCGTGCCGGAGCAGGGCCCGCGCTAACTCCCAGACCCTCAGCGAGATCCGCGCGACGGCCGCCGGCGCGGCAGGACGTTCGGTGTAAGCCGTTACGCGACCGGTAAACGGCTAGTCGAGGCCGTACTTGCCGAGGTAGTAGCTGAGCGCGCGCTGGCTGAGCCCCAGGAGCGCCGCGGCGTCCTTCTTGACGCCCTGGGCTTGCAGCAGGGCGCGCCTCACGGACTCGCGTTCGGCCCACTCGACGTTGTCGTGAAGGCGGGTCGAGGGAAGCCCCGGCTCCGCCCGCGGAGAGCGCACGCCCAGCATCGAGAGGTCGGAGGGCTCGACGCGGTCGCCGGAGGACAACACGACGGCACGCTCCAGCGTGTTCTCCAGCTCGCGGACGTTGCCCGGCCAGTCGTAGGCGACGAGGGCCGAAAGCGCATCGTCGGCCAGGCTCGCGATGCGTTTGCCGGTGCGCTGGGCGTGGCGGGCGAGGAAGTGCCGCGCCAGCAGGGGCACGTCGTCGCGGCGCTCGCGCAGCGGCGGGATCTCGATCGGGATCACGCTGAGCCGATAGTAGAGGTCCTCCTGGAAGCTGCCCTCGGCCACCATGCGCCGCAGCTCGCGGTTGGTGGCCGCGATCACGCGCACGTCGAGCTGCAGGGTGCGATCGCCCCCCAGGGGCTCGATCTCGCGCTCCTGCAGCACGCGCAGCAGCTTGCCCTGCAGCGCACGCGCCATGGTGCCGATCTCGTCCAGGAAGATGCTGCCGCCGTCGGCCAGGGCGAACTTGCCTTTCTTGTTGGCCGTGGCGCCCGTGAAGGCGCCCTTCACGTGGCCGAACAGCTCGGACTCCAGCAGGCCCTCGGGAATGGCCGCGCAGTTGACCTTGATCAGCGGCTGCTGGCACTCGGCGCTGCGCGCGTGGATCGCGCGCGCCACCAGCTCCTTGCCGGTGCCGGTCTCGCCGGTCACCAGCACGGTGCTCTTCGTCTGCGCGACGCGCTCGATGGTCAGCAGCAGCTCGCGCACCGCCCGGCTCCCGCCCACGATGCCGTAGTGGCCGAACTCCTCCTCGCGCTCGGCCAGCAGGTAGCGGTGCTGCGTGCGCAGGCGCTGGTGATCCAGGGCGCGCCGCGCCGCTACCACCAGCTCCTCCACCTCGAAGGGCTTCTGCAGGTAGTCGAAAGCACCCAGGCGCATGGCCTCGATGGCGTTCTCGAGCGTGGCGTGAGCGGTCATCATCAAAATCTGCGGGCGCTCGGCCTCCCCGGGCAGGGCCGAAAGCTCGCGGATCAGCTCCAGGCCCGTCAGCTCGGGCATCCGGTTGTCCACGATCAAGAGGTCGAAGGGCCGCGCCGCCAGCAACCGACGTGCCTCGTGGGGGCTCGTGGTGGTGGTCACCTCGAGGCCGGCTCCGCTCAGGGCGCGGGCCAGGTTCTTGACCAGGCGTTCCTCGTCGTCCACCAGCAGGACCGAGCCGCGGGCCTCCATCTAGCGGGTCTCCTCCGGGACGTGCTGCGGCAGCTCGATCGCGATCTCGGTGCCGCCGCCGCCGCGGGGTCGCGCCGCGATGCTGCCGTGGAGGGCGTCGACGATGTTCTTCGCGATGGCGAGGCCCAGGCCCGTCCCCGTGCGCTTGGTCGTGAAGTAGGGATCGAACAGGTGGGGCTGGTGCTCGGGCCGAACGCCGGGGCCGCGGTCGGCCACCACGATCGACACGCGGTCGCCCTGCGCGCGCGTGGTCAGCGCGATGCCTGGCGTCTCGGCGTCGGGTCGCTCGGTCATCGCCTCGCGCGCGTTCTGCAGCACGTTGACCAGCGCGCCCCGCAGCCGGTCCGGATCGGTGTCGAAGCGCGGGTCCGCCGGGTCGAACTCGAAGCGGACGGCGTGCTCGGGCAACACGGCCTCCGCGGCCTCGCGGGCCAGGGCGTTGACGGCCACCCGAGCGTACTCCACGCGCACCGGCCGGGCGAAGTCCAGCACGTCTCCCACGATGCGGTTGAGCCGGGCGGCGTCCTGCTCGATGTCGGAGGCGGCTTCGGTCACGCCGGCCGGCAGGCCCGGCGTGCTGCGCAGGCTGGCGAGCGACGCCTTGATGCTCATGAGCGGGTTGCGCACCTCGTGGGCGATCACGGTGGAAAGCCGGCCCAGGGCGGACAGGCGATCGCGCAGGGCGGCCTCGTGCTGGAAACGCTCCAGGGCGGCCGCGAGCCCGCCGAAGCTCCGGGCCACCAGCACTGCGTCCTCGTCGTCGAGCCGGCCTGGCGCCGGCAGCCGCGGCGTCAGGTCGCCGGTCTCGGCCATCGCGCGCATGGCCGCGGTCAGGCCCGAGAGCGGCCGGGTGACGGAGCGCGCGACGCCCCAGCTCAGCACCACGGCCAGGAGCGCCGCCAGCAGCGCGGCGAGCAGCAAGGCCTCGCGCAGCGTGCGCAGGAAGGCCAGGCTCTCGCTGCGCGAGCGCAGCAGCAGCACGCGCGGCGCGCCCTCGGTTCCCTCCAGGGGGCGCGCGAGGCAGAGCCAGTCCTCCCCGTCGAGCGTTGTCGTCTGCACGGTGTCGTTCATGGCGACGGCCAGGAGCGCCGCGTCGTGGTGGCGGGGGAGGGTAGAGGCGCGGATCTGGCCGCCGTGGGCCACGGCGATCTCGCTGTCGCTCCAGGTCTTGAAGCGCCGGGCCTCCGCGTCGTCGAGCAGGAAGCCCAGGCTCAGCACGCCCAGCACTTCGGGTTCGAGCAGGATCGGCACGCTGACCACCTGCACCACACCCTGCTGTGCCGCCTCGAAGCGGACGCTCTCGCGGCCGGCCAGGGCGGCGCCCACCTCGGGCACGCGGGCGGGCGCCTGGGGTGCTCCATGCAGCACGCGGCCGGTGCGGTCCGTGACGAACAGCAGGTCGGCCCGCGCCTGCTCGCGGTAGTCGCGGGCGATGGGAGCGATGGTCAGCGGGTCGCCCGTGTCCACCGCCGCCTTCAGCTTGGGCAGGTCGGCCAGCAGGCGCGCCACGGTGCGCAGGGTCTCGGCCCGCGCCTCCTGCTGCTCGGCCAGGGAGCGGGCGGCCCCCAAAAGCTCGCGGCGCAGCTCGGTCTCGGCCTCGCGTCCGGCCCTGGAGGTGACGAGGCCGAGGGCCAGGAGCAGAGCCAGCGCCGCCACCGTCGCGGTGGCGACGAACACGCGGCTGCGCAGGCTGCCGAGCGGCGTCACTTCTCCACCACGAAGTCCTCGACCAGCGCGTCTTCGTCCGACGCGACGTGGAGCGCGCGTGTCTCCCGCACCTGGCCGTCGGTCCAGACCGCGAGCCGGTAGTGGCCGGGCGGCAGGCCGTCGATGCGATAGGCGCCGTTCTCGGTGGCGGCGAAGAAGCGATGGGCGAACACCAGCACCCACGCGTTCATGTGGGAGTGGATGTCGCAGAAGACGCGCACCACACCCGGGGTGTCGAAGCGCACCGACTTGGTCTGGCCCCGGGCGTAGCGGCCGAGGTCGAAACGCTTCGGTTTCGAGAGCGAGAACACGTTGTGGTAGGTGACGTCGCTGTTGGTGAAGTCGACGCTGGTGCCCGCCGCGACCGCGAGCACGTAGGGCAGGAACGCCTCGCCGCGCTGGTCCAGCACCACCCGGCCGCGCGGGGCTTCCTCGAAGGCCCCCTGGGGCGCGCGCTCCAGGTACACGACGCTGCGGCGGCGGTCGGGTTGCTCGCGCCGGGGCGCCGTCTCGAGGGCGCTCGGATCCGGGCGCGCCGCCGGGGGGCGCAGTTCGAGGCGCACGTCCACGACGCCGCGCACCGACGCGGCGCCCGCGCCCGCCGTCGCCGACAGCAGGGCGATGCCGAAGAGCGTTCTCAGAACCACAGCAGCAACTGTCCCGCCACGGCGTCCAGCTCCCGCACGTAGCCCGCGTCGCGCCGATTGCGCTGATACACCGCCTTCAGCAGCGCGTGGCGCCGCGGAACCCAGCCGACGCCGGCCTCCAGGCGCCGGACCGGTGCGTCCCAGGGCGTGGGGCCGCCGCTGCCGACGACGTCGCCGAACTCGAGACGATCCACGCGGCCGGCTACGTGCCAGCCGGGAGCGACGCTAAAGCGGCCTTCGACGTAGAAACCCCCGGCGCTGAGGGGCCGGTCGATGCCCCCCTGTCGGGGCAGGTCCCATTCCGAGTAGACCGCCTCGGCCCTGCCGAGGAAGCGCCCGCGGGCGAACTCGGCGTCGATCGCATAGGCGCGCTGCTGGAAGCGCCCGGGAGGCAAGGGGAGTCCCGCGTCGAGGAACTCGCCGTGGGCGGCCGAGGCGCCGAGCTCGAGACCCGCCGCGGCGGTCCACTCCACGCGGGCGGAGACCTGCTTGCCGTCGTTCGTTTCCTCGAAGCGCGGGTCCGACAAGGTGCCCCGGGTCACCGCCACGGCCAGCGCGAGCGGGCCGTGGCCGTAGCGCGCTTCGAGGCCGGCATCCCAGCGCGCCGCCGACGCCGGAGGCACGCCGGCGGCGCTGGCGTATCCCGGGTACTCGACCCTCCAGCCGCTGCCGCGCTGGGCCAGCAGGGCGTCGGCGCTCGGCGGCAGCGCGTCGGGACGCACGGTCGTGAGGTACTGCCACACCAGCGGCCACGAGACCAGGGGGTTGTCCTGGGCGTAGCGGCGGCGCGGGAAGGCGCCGAACACCGGAGGGATGCGGCCGGCCTGCAGCTGGATCTCGCGGGCCGCAAACGGCCGCCAGCGCAGGTACAGCGCGTAGACGCGCGGCGCGTCGAAGTTCTCGCTGCGCAGGTCCGCCAGGGCTTCGAGGCCGTGGCCGACACGCAGCGCCGCCAGCAGGTCGAGCCGCGCGGTGCGCAGCAGGTTGTGGCCGTAGGCGGCCTCGTTGAAGTAGCCGTCGTCCTCGGGCCCCCAGGACACGCTGGCCTCGCCGCCCAGCACGAGCTGCGGCCGGCGCGCCGGCTCCGCGGCTTCTGCGCTTGCCGCCAGCGCCATCAGGAAGACGATCAGGGCCCGCACGCGTCAGCCTCGCCGGCGGATCCAGTGCTCTCGAAATGACCTCAGTCGAGGCAGCGCGGCCTGCTTGCTGGCGATGATGTCGTCGATGTGGCAGACGGGAAAACCCTCCACTTCGACCCGTCGCGACCAGGCATCCTCGAAGCGCTCGATGCCATCGGGCGCGAACACCATCGCGCCGGACTTCCCGATGAACAGGTAGCGCACGCGTCGCCGCGCCAGAGCGTCGCGGATCTCCTGGGCGTGCCGGTACTCAAGGGCGGCCATATCCGAGCCAGTCGGGCAGGTCCTCCTGGCACCAGCGCCGGTACTCCTCCATGGAATCGAAAGCCCGGAACTTCGCGTCGTCGAGCACGGGCTTGTAAGTGCGGATGAACGCGTAACGGAATCGGGTCTCGAGGGGGCGTTTGGCCGCGGCCTCGAACTCGGCGGTCCATTCGGACGCTAGGCTGGGATTCGTGGTCATCGACAGCTACGCCATCAGCAGCTGGAAGCAGCGGGCCAGGGTCTTCTTCAGCTCGCGGCGGTCCACCACCATGTCGATCATGCCGTGCTCGAGCAGGAACTCCGAGCGCTGGAAGCCCTCGGGCAGCTTCTGGCGGATGGTCTGCTCGATGACCCGCGGCCCCGCGAAGCCGATCAAGGCACCGGGCTCGGCCAGGTTGAGGTCGCCCAGCATCGCGAAAGAGGCTGTGACGCCGCCCGTGGTGGGATCGGTCATCAGGCTGATGAAGGGCAGCCGCGCTTCGTCGAAGCGCGCCAGGGCCGCCGAGATGCGGGCCATCTGCATGAGCGACAGCGTGCCCTCCATCATGCGCGCGCCGCCGGAACAGGAGACCACCAGGAGCGGCTTGCGTTCGGCGAGGGCGCGCTCGATGGCGCGCGTGACCTTCTCGCCCACCACGACGCCCATGCTGCCGCCGATGAAGCCGTACTCCATGGCCGCCACCACGGTCTGCGTGCCCTCGATCGCCCCCAGGGCCGAGACCAGCGCGTCGGCGGACTTGGTCTTGGCGCGCCCGTCCTTGAGCCGCGCCGCGTAGGCTTTGGTGTCGCGAAACTGCAGCGGGTCGGCGCTCACCAGGCCCGCGTCGAACTCCTCCCAGGGCCCGTCCATCAGCAGGTCCAGCCGTTCCCGGGCCGTGATGCGGAAGTGGAAGGCGCACTTGGGGCACACGCTCTGGTTGGAGATCACCTCCTTGCGGTACAGGATCTCCTTGCACGAGCCGCACTTGATCCACAGCCCCTCGGGCACACGGCTCGCCTGCTCGCCGGGCGTGATCGCGGTCTCTTCGCGCCGGAACCAGGCCATGGCCCGATCCGTTCCCCGCGCTACTCCACCGACTCCTCTTCCTTCTCGATGTCGTTCTCGACGCCCAGGATCTTGCAAGCACCGTCGTAGATCTGCTTGGCGGCGTTCTTGGCGCTCTGCAGCTCCGCCAGGCGCTCCTTGACCTTGGCCAGTTCTTCCTCGATCTGGGCGTTCAAGTCGCCGATCTGCTTCTTGGTCATGTCCAGCGTCTGTCGATAGAACTGCTGTTGATCGTGCGAGAGCGCCATCTGATCCTCCGTTCCGCTATTGAAGGCCGTGCTTCTTGAGCAGGCGCGCGACGGGGTCGCTGCGCGCGGGCTCCTTGCTGTCCTCGAAGTCGATCTCGAAGTGGTCGTCCCCCGCCCCCCCCGCTTCCTCGGGGATCTCGCGCACGCCGCGCTCGTCGCGCTCGAACAGCAGCTCCATCAGGCGCGCCAGCTCCTGGGCCGTGGTGGGCTTCAACTCGGCGATGGCGCGTTCCAGGTCGCGGTGCATCTCGCCCGCCTCCTGGTAGCGCTGCTCGGGGTCCCGGTCCAGGGCCTTCATCACGATGCGCTCGAGCCGTTCGGGGACGCGGTCGTTCCACTTGGTGGGCGGGTCGATGCGGCACTCGCGGACCATCTCCAGGATGCCCTTCTCGGAGGTGGCCATGAAGGGCTTGCGCTCGGTCAGCATCTCGTAGAACACGATGCCCAGGGAGAACACGTCGGAGCGCCGGTCCATCGGCTGGCCCGACGCCTGCTCCGGGCTCATGTAGAGCAGCTTACCCCGCAGCGAACCCTTGTCGGTGCTGGAGGCCTTGGTGGCGGCCCTGGCGATGCCGAAGTCGGTGAGCTTCACGTCGCCCTCGAAGGAGATCAGGATGTTCTGAGGGCTGATGTCCCGGTGCACCACCCGCATCGGCCGGCCCTGGTCGTCCTTGCGCTTGTGGGCGTGGTCCAGGGCCGAGCACACGCGGCTCACCACGTAGGCCGACAAGTCGAGGGGCAGGCGCAGGCCCTTGTCCTTGGCCCGGCGCTGGATCGAGCGCAGGTCCCTGCCGTGGACGAACTCCATGGCGATGAAGTAGGTCTCGTCGAGCTTGCCGAGGTCGAAGATCTGGACGATGTTCGGGTGGGTGAGGCCCGCCACGACCTTGGCCTCGTCGATGAACATGTCCACGAACTCCTTGTTGTCCGAGAGGTGGGGCAGGATGCGCTTCACCGCCACCACCTTCTCGAATCCCTCGACGCCGCTGCGCTTGGCCTTGAACACCTCGGCCATGCCCCCGGCGGCGATGCGCTCCAGGAGCGTGTAGGGGCCGTACACGTCTCCGACGCCGGAGCACGTACCCACGCGGTCCTTGGCGGGAGTCGGAGGCGGCGACGTCAGGGCGTCCTCGGCCAGGGCGCCGAGGTCGAGCATCATGCGCGACGTGCCCGAGGCCGCGATCTTCGGCTCCGCCGCGGCGAACTTGGTGCCGAGCCGGCTGACCGGCTTGGGGTCTTCGACGACCGGCCGGCCCGGGTCGGTGCGCGCCCTCGTCTCGGAGTCGAGCAGCGCTGCGGGCGACAGCACGCCCTCGAGCAGGCTGTCGAGGTCCGTGGGGGGGCGCGCCGTTGCCGGCTTCGAAGGTAAAGGCGGCTTGGGCGGCGGCTCGGGTTCCGGGGCGAGGTCCGCGAAGGGCGACAGGAACTGGCCCGGCGCCAGTGTCTTGGCGCTGTCGCCCGACTCGGGAAGTGGCGGGGGCGGCGCGGGTGGCTCCGCATCGAGCAGGCCGCCGAGGTCGATGTCTTCATCAGGCGTCGGCGGCGCGGCTACCGCCTCGACGACCGGAGGGCCTTCCTTCTGGCCCATGGGCGGGACGGCCGCGATCTCGTCGCTGCCCAGGACGTCCAGCAGGCCGCTCAGGTCCTCCTCGTCCCCAGCGCCCAGCGGTGAGGCCGCCCGCGCGCTGGGCCTGGGTGCCGCCTCGGAAGGCCGGGGTTCCGGCGGGGCAGCGACCGGTGCCGGCGGCGAGGCCGCCTCCGGACCGCCGCCGAAGGCATCGAGGAGCGACACCACATCCTCGGGGCCGACCGTGGGAGTCTTGGGCTTCGGAGCCACCGCCTCGCCCTCCTCGCTCACCTGCACCCGGATCGGCGCGGCCGCCGCCCGGGCAGGCGTCGGGTTGGCTTCGAGGGGAGCGTCGATCAGGTCGCCGAACAGGTCCTCGGACGTGAGGAGATGGTCGGCGGACGCCGACTCATCATCAGGAGGCGGCGGGCCGTCTTTTGGCGACCTTGAACTCACAGGGGTTCACGTCGAGGCAGGATAGCGGCCAGGGGTGGTTAAGTCAACGAACGTCGAGGGTTAGCTACTGCTATAATCCCGCGCGTTGCTCCGGGATGGAGGCCCTCCCGAGCGCATGGATTACATCCTCGAGCTCCTCAACAACGACATGGTGCTCCTCGGCGGAGGAGCGGTCGTCCTCTTGTATGTGGCGAGCCGCCTGGTCCCGAAGAGCAGCGGCAAGAAGAGCAACAAGGCCGGCGCCGCCTCCCCGCTCGACGCCTTCCTGTCCTCGGTCCTCGGCCAGGGCTACAAGGACCGCCTCCTCGACAAGGCGGTGGCCCGCGAGAAGGCCAGGGGCAACTACCTGGAGGCTGGACGGCTGTACGAGGACGTCGGAAAGACGCAACAGGCCGCCGACGTGTTCGTCGAAGGCGAGGAGTTTTTCGCGGCCGCCACCATATTCGAGAAGCTGGGACGACTGGAGCGCGCCGCCGAGCTGTACCTGCAGTCGGGCGACCACAAGAAGTCCGCCCAGGTGATGATCGACGCCGGCAAGCCCGGCAAGGCCGCGTCCCTGTTCCTCGAGCGCGGCAACACCCTCGAGGCCGCGCGCCTGTTCGGGCTGTCGCACGAATGGAGTCGGGCCGCCGAGCTCTATTTCAGGGCGGGCTACCCGCTGCGCGCCGCCGAGGCCTTCGAGAAGAACGGCGACTTCACGCGCGCGGCCGAGTGCCACGAGAAGCACTTCATGGAGAACGTCTCCTTCGCCACGACCTACTCGGCCACCGCCGCCTCGGCCGACCACAAGAGCGCGCTCCTGGCCGGCCGTCTGTACGAGAAGGGCGGCGACATGCAGCGCGCCCAGCAGATCTACATCAAGGGCAGCTACTTCAAGGAAGCGGGCGCGGCCCTCGCGGGCCTGGGCGAACACGCCAAGGCCGCGGAGATGTTCATGCGCGCCGAGGATCCCGAGGCCGCCGCCCGCGCCTTCGAGAGCGCCGGCGAGACCGTGAAGGCCGCGAACCTGCGCGGCGAGGTGGCTCTCAAGCAGGAGCGCATCCCCGAGGCGGCCCAGTTCTTCCAGGACGGCCAGGACTACCTGCGCGCCGCGGAGCTGTTCGAGTCCGTGGGCATGCTGGCCGAAGCGGCCGGGGCCTACGAGGCCGGCGACAGCCACGTCGCCGCGGCGGGAGTGTTCGTGCGCGCCGGGCTCACGGACCGCGCGGCCCACAGCTACGAACGCGGCGGCGAGTTCGAGACGGCCGCGAAGTTCTACGAGGAGTCCGGCAACAACAGCAAGGCCATCGAGCTCTACGACAGGGCCGGGCTGACCTTCAAGAGCGGCGAGGCCGCCGCCAAGGCGGGCGAGCGTGACCGCGCCATTGCACTCCTCCAGCGCGTGCCGCCCAGCGACGACAACTACCGGAGCGCCACCGAGATCCTGGCCCAGCTCTTCATCGAGGCCCGCATGCCCGGCCTCGCGGTGGAGCGCGTGCAGAAGGCCCTGGGCTCCGATCCCGTATCGGCCACGAACCTGGATCTGTACTACTGGCTCGCCGCCGGCCACGAGGCGGCGGGCAATGCGCCCCAGGCCATCACGCTCTACAAGAAGATCCAGTCCGAGAACCTGCGCTACCGCGACGTCGAGGCGCGCGTGGCGCGGCTCGGCAGCGGCGCCGCGCGCCCGGCGCCGGCCGCCGCGCCGGCGCGGCCTGCGGTCCCGGTTCCCGCCGCGAGGCCCGCTGCGGCCGCGCCAGTGGCCGCACCGACACCTGCTCCTGCCGCGAAACCCCAGCGCTTCGCTCGGAAAGAGGAGGTCGGCCGCGGCCCCCTGGGAGCGGTCTACCGGGCCGAGGACACCCAGGACGGGCGCAGCGTCGCGCTGCGCGCGCTGCCCGCCCCGCTGCTGCGCGGCGACGGTGTCGCGGCGCAGTTGGTGGCGGACTTGAAGTCCGCAGCGCCGTTTTCGCACCCCAATGTCGCCAAGGTGCTGGGCCTCGTGGACTCCCAGGGCGAGAAATGCGTGGTCACCGAGTACGTCGCGGGTCGCAACTTCGGCGAGGCCCTGAAGGCGGGCCACAAGATGGCGTTCCAGCAGGTGCACAGCCTGGGTCGCGTCCTGATGCAGGCCGTGAGCGCCATTCACGCCAAGGGCCTGGTTCACGGCTCGATCCAGCCGTCGAACGTCATGGTCGCCCAGGGAGTCGTGAAGCTGACCGACTTCGGCCTGGGCCGGCTCGCCTTCACGCTGGCGGGTGCCTATCGCGCGCCCGAGAACCAGCTCGACAAGGCCGGCGACCTGTACGCCGTCGCCGCGGTGCTGTATCACCTGCTGACGGGAACGAACCCGCGCTCACAGCCCCAGGGCACGGGCCTGCCACTGCCGGGCAGCCTGGCCACCGGCGTGCCCGAAGCCTTCGACAAACTGCTGATCCGCTGCCTGCACCCCCGCGTCGAGCTGCGCTCCGCCGGCGCCGACGACGTCCTCAAAGAGCTGAAGGACATGGTCCGCATTGGCTAGCTCGCGAGCGAGCGGCGTCTGCCCGCTGTGCCGGGCGCGGAACGCCAAGCGTGCGTGCCCGGCGAAGGGCGAAGCGATCTGCGCCGCCTGCTGCGGAAGCAAGCGGCGCGTCGAAATCGACTGTCCCGAAGACTGCGTCTACCTGACGGGCGTTCACGCGGGCGCGTGGGACGGCCGTGAGACCGAAAGGCGCCGTGATTCGCGGCGCATCCTGCTGCAGGCCCAGGGACTGAGCGACGCGCAGGGCCGGCTGCTCTTCCTCACGCTCTTGGGGCTCATCGGCATCCGGGGCCGCCGCTCGGAGCTCGACGACGCCATGGCGCTGCAGGCCGTCGTGGCCCTGCGCAAGACCGTCGAGACCCGCGAGAAGGGCCTGCTCTACGAGCACCAGGCCGAGGACGCGCGGGCCCAGGCCCTGGTCCACGAGCTGCTGGGCCTGTTCGAAGCGAAGGACGAGGAAGGACGCCCGGTCAAGCCGCCCGACCAGGAGCTGCTGCTGGCACTTCGAGCGCTGGAGGCGGGCCTCTCCGCGTCGCTGCGCGAAGAGGGCGGCACCGCGTTCCTGGACAGCGCGGCACGCATCGTCGGCCGCACGCAAGGTGCGCCCAGCGCCCTGCCGAAGAAGCCGCTGATCGTCGAGCCGTGAGTTTGCTGGGCGTGGAGATCGCGGAACCCTCCACCGTCCTGACCGACTACCTGCTGGCACTCGTCGCCTTCGCCTGGGGCGGGCTGCTGCTGCGCGAGAAGCCCATGCCGGCGCGGCTCTTCGGCATAGCGCTCCTGGCTACGGGCTGCGCGGCGACAGTGGGCGGCACCTACCACGGCTTCCGCCCAGGCTGGAGCGAGGAGCTGCGCGCGGCGGCCTGGACCCTGACCTACGTCATGGTCGGCATCGGGAACCTGCTGCTGTTGGCCGGGGCGATCCTGGCCTGGGCGCCGCGCCCCTATCGGATGCCCCTGCTCGGCCTCGCGGGCTTCCGCCTGGGCGTGTTCGTGATCTTGCTCGCTTCGCATAGGGATTTCCGCCACGTGGTCTACGACGTCGCCGGCACGCTGGCCGGGCTGACCCTGCTGGCGCTGCTGGGGCGCGCGCTGCAGCCCGTGCCCGTGCCGATGACGTTGGCCGCCGTCGGCGTGACGCTCGCCGGCGGCCTTCTGAACCAGGCCGGGCTGCGGCTGCACGAACACTTCAACCACAACGACGTTTTTCACGTCGTCCAGGTCGGCGCGTTGTGGTGCTTCTACCGGGCGGCGAAGCGCTTCGCCTAGCGCGCCGGCAGGTCGTTCCAGTTCAGGATCGCGTTCCAGACCAGCCGGAAGTCCGACTCGGTCTGGTAACGGTGGATGGGGTCGAAATCGAAGGCGATCACGCGGCCCTGGCCGGTGGGAATGTCCAGCAGGGCCGGCTTGCCGACCAGGTCGTCGCCGCCCTTGACGCCGCCGCTGACCACGAGCGGCGGCTCCTTCTTCTCATCCTTCGCCGCATCGCCGTCGGCCGGCTTCGCGTCCTCCTCGGTGTCGTCCTTCTTGAGCTTCGTGCCCCACTGCAGCACGACCCGGCCTTCGTCCACGCGCCGCACGTCGTATACGGTGCGGTCTTCGCGGAACACCGACGTCGTCTCCGGGTAGCCGTAGGCGAGGGGATGGTCGGGGCGGCGGAAGCGCGCGCGCAGCTCGCTGCCGGGGTTGACGAGGTTCTTGACGCTGGCGTGACGCACGTCGCGGGCGATCCCGCCGTCCAGCGGCAGCGTGGACGCGCCGCCCAGGGTCACCAGCACCCCGCCCTTCCTCACGAAGTCCTCGATGTTCTGGATGCCGGCCCAGGTCAGGCCGCCGGTGATGTCGGGCGACGCCGTCGGCGTGCCGTGGGACGCGAACTGCGCGGTCTTCGTGAAAGCCAGTGGAGCGTGGCGCGTGTCGATGCCGTTCACGATGTCCTTCAGGCTGCGTCCCGTGTCGGGGTACAGGATCACGTCGAAGCGCTGTCGCAGGCCACCCTTCCGCACGTCTTCGTCCATGATGACCGTGTGGGGGATGCGCTGGTCGTCGAAGATCATGCGCACCCAGCCCGTCGACTGCGTGTCGCTCCAGGTCTGGAGCAGGCCCAGCCGTGGCAGGTCCAGGGCGTGGCGCTTCACGTCGGGAGCCGCGGCAGCTGCCTCGAAGTCCAGCGCCAGCTCGCTGCCGGCCTTCTCCAGGGCCGCCTCGAGGCCCGGCTGTGCCGGGATCACCCAGGAGCCCGCCGGGTAGTCGCGCCCGCCGGCGCTGAAGACTTTCTCGACCGCCTCGACCTTGAAGGCGCCCAGGACCACGCGCGCGGCGAGCAGCGCCTCCTGGCCCGAGTCGCGCAGCAGGTAGAAAGCGGCGCCCTTCGCGGACTGCCCCGTGTACGCGACGGGCTCGGCGACCGCGCTCACGGGCACCTGTCGCACCGCCTCGTCGTCGATCGGCTTCGCTTCGACGCCCAGGCCGACGTGAAGCGCCCACGCCACGTCGTCGTAGGCGTCGTAGGGCGCCTTGTCCGCAGGATACTTCTGCGGCGTCAGCAGGTCGAGGGCGTAGCCGCGGTACGGCTGGTCCATCCGCACCAGGAACGTGCCGGCGGGGAAGTCGCCCTCCTTGACCTTGAACGCGTCCTTCGCACGCGACACCTCGATGCCGTGATCGCGCAGCAGGTTGACGAGACGCGCCAGGCGCCGCTTGTCGTCCTGCTTCTCGGGGATCGCGATGGCGAAGGGCTTTTCCTGGGCCCCCTGGCGCACGCCGTTGTTGCCGCGGCGCCAGAAGTTGCGCAGCATCTCGGGCGCGTTGCGCGCGGTGTACTGGAGGGCGGCCAGCACGCCGGTCTCCATGTAGTTCGTGTTGTTGCGCAGGGACCACTTGAACTTCTTCGGCGGCGGCACCATGCGGTACCAGTCGGCCTCGGTGACCGGCCGGCCCGTGTAGCGGTTCCGGTCGGGGTCGAGCCGTCGCTCCACGGTCTCGGCGGTGGCGTTGCCGAAGGTCTCGTAGCCGCGGCCGATGGCGTTGTGGTTGGTCGCGACGGAATCCTGGTAGAGGTGGGCCCAGCCCTCGCCGAAGCCGTAGGTCCAGACGCCGGGCATGCCCAGCGCGGTGAGGGTCGCGACCTCCTGGAAGGCGATGGTGTGCCATTCGCTGAAGACGCTCGGGTCGAGGTTCGCGTTGTAAGGTCCGGTCCCGGTCCAGATCGAGAGCAGCGGCACCGACTCGTGCAGGTCGTGGACCACGATCGGCAGCCACTTCATGAACGCGTCCTGCGTGGCGCGGGTCAGGGCCAGCTTGCGTTGCACGCCGTCGCGGTTGTTGTCGTGGCGCACGTACTTGCCCCAATACGGCGGCGACAGCGGCGGCAGGGTCTCCCAGTCGGTCCGGCCCTTCAGGTGACGGTAGAACCAGTCCACCATGCGATCGCGGCCGTCGGGCTCGGCCACGGGGTTGATCAGCACGATGAGCCGGTCGCGGATCTCCTTGATGTGGGGCTCCTCGGAGACGGCGATCCGGTGCGCCAGCTCCATCAGCATCTCGGGCGATCCGGTCTCTCCCGAGTGCAGACCGCCGTGGAGCAGGTAGAAGGGCTTGAGGCCCGCGACGAGAGCGCCCGCGCGCTTCTCGTCGCTGCGTCGCGGATCGGCCAGCTCGGCCATGGCTTGGCGATGGCGCTCCACCTCGCCCAGGGACTTCTCGTCGCCCACGAGCACCAGCAGGATCTCTCGCCCCTCTTCGGAGCGGCCGATCGTCTCCACGCGCACCCGCTGGCTGGCGGCGGAGAGCTTGCGGTAGTACGCGTAGATCTGCGTGGTGTTCGACAGCTCGCCCGGCGCGCCGACGATGTGGCCGAGGTGCACGGTGGGCGACGGCACGCCCGGGCTCGCGGGCACGTAAGCGACCCAGGGCGACAGGAAGCGGGCCTCGGTGGTGGCGGCCTTGATGGCCTCGACCGACCCGGGCTCGGCCGTGTCCGTCGTCTGGGCGTGAGCCTTGGCGGCCAGGGCCGCGGCGAGTGCCATCATCGCAACGTGACGCAGGGTCATTCGCTCCTCCGGACAGCGCGGACGCTAGTGCGCGGCCGGCGCCGCTGTCAAACGCCGGTCTAGAATCCGCGCGGTGAGCTCCAAGTCGCGCGGCAAGACCGGACGAGGCCAGCCAGAATCCGCCGGGCTCGCCAGCGCAGAGCCGGAGCCACAGCCCATGGGGCGCCTGGCGCGAATCGCGCTGCCGCTCGTCTTCGCTTCGGGCTTCTGCGCCCTCGCCTACCAGATCGGCTGGCAGCGCGAGTTTCGAGGGATCTTCGGCGCCTCGACCGCGGCCTCGGCCGCGGTCGTCGCCGTCTTCATGGGCGGTCTCGGCCTCGGCGGTGTGGTGCTGGGACCGCGCGCCGATCGGCACCGCAACCCGCTCGCGTTATACGCGCTGCTGGAGGGCCTGGTCGCCCTCTTCGCCGCGACGACACCGCTGCTGCTCGAGCTGGCGCGCCGCGCGTACCTCGGCCTGGGCGGCAGCGAGGCCCTGGGCGCGTGGGGCGGGACCGCCCTGCGCCTGCTGCTCGCGGCGCTCGTGCTGCTGCCCCCGACGTTCCTGGCTGGCGGGACCCTGGGCGCCGCCGCGCGGGCGGTCGAGTCCGAGGGCGACCGGCGCCGCCGCGGCACCGCGCTGCTATACGGCGCCAACACGCTGGGCGCGGTCGCGGGCGGCCTCTGCGCCACGTTCTGGGCGCTCGAGCAGCTCGGTACGCGCGCCACGCTGTGGGCCGCGGCCCTTCTCAACCTCGCCGTCGCCGGCGCGGCCTGGGCGCTGTCGCGCGACCAGGCCGCGGCAGAGCCGCCGCTCCATGAAGACGAGGATCGCGAACCGGCAGCGCCCCCCGGCCTGGTGCTGGCTGCGGCTGCGCTCGTGGGCTTCGCTTTCTTCCTGATGGAGCTCGTCTGGTATCGCATGCTGAGTCCGATTCTTGGCGGCACCGTCTACACCTTCGGCCTGGTGCTGGCCATCGCTCTCCTGGGCATTGCCATAGGTGGTCTCGTCTACAGCCGGCTGCTGGCCCGGACCGCCATCAGCCTTTCGGCTCTCGCGGCCAGCTGCCTGGCCGAAGCGGCGTGGGTGGCCCTGCCCTGGGTGATGGGAGACCGGATCGCGCTCCTGGCCCTCGGTTTGCGGCCCGAGCCCGGCGCCGGCCTCTTCGCGTACGTGGTCGGCTGGTCGTTCGTGGCCGCGATCGTGGTGCTTCCCGCTTCGATCGTGGCGGGAGCCCAGTTTCCGCTGCTGATCGCCCTGCTCGGCGGCGGACGGCGCCGGCTGGCGAGCCACGTCGGCCGCGCGTACTTCTTCAACACCGCCGGCGCGATCGTGGGGGCCCTGGCCGGCGGGTTCGGCTTGCTGCCGCTCTTGACGGCGCCCGGCTGCTGGCGTGCCGTGGCGTGGCTACTGTGTGGCCTCGGCCTGGTCGCCGTGGCGCTCGACAAGCGGCGCACGCTCATGGCGTCCGGGGGTGCTGTCGCCCTCGCGCTCGTGGTGTCGATCGCGCTCTTTACCGCCGGCGGCCCCAGCGCCGGATGGCGACACAGCGGCATCGGCGCGGGGCGCAGCGGCGGCCCCGCTCCGCAGGGCGCGCGCGCCATCGAGGCCTGGCTGCGCGACGCGCGCCGTTCGATCGTCTGGGAACGCGAGGGCGTCGAGAGCAGCGTGGCCTTGCAGGCGGTGGCGGGGTACTCGTTCCTGCTCAACGGCAAGGTAGACGGCAACGCGCGCAACGACGCGCCCACGCAGGTGATGAGCGGCCTGCTGGGTCCGCTGCTGCGGCCCGGCGCCCGAAGCTCGCTCGTGATCGGGCTGGGCACCGGCAGCACGGCCGGCTGGCTGGCGAACGTCCCGGGCATGGAGCGCACCGACGTGATCGAGCTGGAGCCCGCGGTCGTCGAGGTGGCCCGGCTGTGCGCGCCCGTCAACCACAACGCCCTCGCAAACCCGCGCGTGCGCGTGCGCATCGGCGACGCCCGCGAGGCCTTGATGACCACCCGCGGACGTTGGGATCTCGTGCTCTCCGAACCTTCCAATCCCTACCGCGCGGGCATCGCCAGCCTGTTCACGCGGGAGTTCTACCAGGCCGTCGACGACCGGCTCAGCGAGGACGGCCTGTTCCTGCAATGGCTGCAGGCCTACGAGGTGGACGAGCGTACGGTCTCGACGATCCTCGCCAGCATGGCCGCGGTGTTCGAGGCGGTCGAAGTCTGGCAGGTGCACCACATCGACATGGTGCTGGTCGGCTCGCATCGGCCCATCGCCCACGACCTCGACGGCCTGCGCGCGCGCATGGCCCAGGAGCCGTTCGCAGAAGCGCTGCGCCACGCCTGGCGTGCGACCGACGTGCACGACTTGCTGGCGCGCTTCGTGGCCGGCCCGGCCCTCGCGCGGCGCCTGCGCGACTCGGGTCACGAGATCAACACCGACGACCGCAACCCGGTGGAGTTCGCCTTCGCGCGCACGGCCTCGCAGAAGGGCTTGTTCGACGTGCCGCAGCTCCGCCGGCTCGCGGCGGGCGCCGGCGCCGACCGCCTGGACCTCGCCGTGGACTGGGAGCGCGTCGCAAGGCGCCGGCTCGACGTGTACACCCTCGCGGGCTACGCGGCGCCTTTGGATCCGCAGGCCTCGCCTGAGGAGTCGGCGCGGCGCAAGGCGCATGCCGAATACGCCGCCGGGAACATCGCGGCCGCGGCCGAGGCTTTCCCCGGCCGCGTTCCCGAGAGCGTCGTCGAGACCATGCTGCTCGCGGAGGGCCTGAGCGAGGCGGGCAGCACCGACGCGCGCCCGCACCTCGCCGCCCTCAGCCGCGTGCAGAAGACCGAGGCCGAGGCCGCCACGGCCAGTCTGGCGTTTCGCATGGGTCTCCTGGAGCTGGCACGCAACGCGCTGGCGGCATCCTTCGTCCACTACCGCGACGACCCCTGGCCCTCCCAGGTCAGCATGGCCCAGGCCCTCGGGCTGGCCCTGCGGATCGCCCAGACCCAGCCCCAGTCCGCGCCGATCCTGGCTGAGGCCCTGTCGCGGCCCTTCGCCGTCGCGGCCCTCGAGGAACCGCGGCGCCTGGTGCGCATGCAGCTGGTTTCCCTCGAGCCGCTCAGCGAGCGCTGCCGCGACGCCCTGGCCGACCTCGAGCCTCACGTCCCCTGGCGCCAGGACGTCCTGGAGTTTCGGGCCCGCTGCTACGCAGCGACGCGCGACACGCGCGCTCAGGGCGCCGCCCGCGACCTGCTCCGCTTCCTGGCGATGCCTGCGAATACCCCGTGACGGCCGCGGCCCGACGCTATACTGAGGCTTCGTGCCTCCGCTGCCGGCGGGTTTCGTCGCCCTGGCCGGGCACGCTGCCCGGAGCGCCGGTATCGCTGTGTGCGTCGCCGTGCCGGCCTCCGCGAACGAGGGGGTCTGGTACGAGCTGACGGTTCCCGGCGGGCGCGGGGCCCTGGCGCGGGCCGCGGGCCTCGATCCGACACTGGAGCCCTGGCACGCCGTGGCGGACGTGGCGCGACGGCTCCACGCCGGCCCCGAGGGGGCGGCGCTCGTCCCGCACGTGCTGTCGCACCTGTCGGCCGCCGACGACCCCGCGCAGGACGAAACAGTCCCGCTCCCGCTCGCACCCGCCGTGTGGGAGGCACAGGTGTTCGGTCGCGAGGTCGAGCCGCGCGAGCTGCTCGGCGCGATCCTCGCCGAGCGCGACGCGGCGTTCCTGTATCGGGGCCTGTCGTGTCTCGACGATCCCACGCTCGCCTTCCTGGCGCAGCAGGGCGACACGCTGACCCGGATCCACCGCGAGCACGCGCGGGTCTTCGCGCTCTTCGCGGGGGCCTTCCGGGTGCGCGACGGCGCTGTCGTCGTCCCGGGAGACAGCGACTCCGCGGTGCTGTGGGAGGGCCTCGTCGGTCAGAGCCGGCGGCGGCCCGCCGCGTTCCTGCTGGAGCTGCTCGGCCGTGGGGGCGGCAGCCTGGCGTTCCTGTACGACAGCGTGGCGCGTCTGCCCGAAGCCTCGCAGCGTTTCGCGCTCGGCACGACCCTCGCCGACGCGGCGCAGCGGGAGTCGCGGTTCCGCAGCCTCGCGGAAGCGTTCCGCCGCGCCGATCCGTTCTGGGCCGAAGGCCGAGCGGGGTTGACGCGCCCGCGCGTCGATGCCGCCCGTGTGCTGCTGGAAGTGCTTGTGACGCCGGAGGGTAGACTCGCTCCACCCAGCGCGCGTTCTCTGTGGGAGGCCGTGCTGCCGGCGCCGGTGGTCCCGCGTGGGCCTGCAGCGGACGCGCCCGCCGACGCCGCGTTCCTGGTGGAGACGATCGCGTTGCCCGACGCGGAAGCGGCGCAGCGGCGGCTCTCGCTGCTGCATTTCGCGCAGCGCGTGTTCGTTTCTGCCGGCGCGGATCCGGACCTGGCCGAGGCGCTGCGCGGTTTCCTGCGCAACCCGGCCCTGATGCTGAGCCTCGAGCGCCTCGGCGTGCGAAAGGCTGCCGTCTACGCCGGCGCCGCGCGCCGTGCTCTGCAGCTGGCGCAGCCCGGCCGCGCCGGCGTCGCCCTCGCCCAGTTCCAGGCCGGCCTCGCCCTGGTCGAGCGCGCGCGCTTCAGTGGCGCTCTCGACACGCGCGCCGGCCAGGAGCTGGTGCCCTCGCTGCTCGCCATCGAGCCCGTGTCCGGTCCCCGCTACGAGACCGCCATCGCGGCCTGGCTGGAGGGCGAACTGCTGCCCGCGCTCGGCCTCGCGGAGGGCGACTCCGCCGAGGCGGTGCTGGCGGACGCGCTGACCGGAACAGGCGGCGCCGGCCCGCAGACCTTGTGGTGGGAGGGGCGTTCGTTCGAAGCCGACGTCGCCGCCGCTTCGCGCGCGCGCTTCGCAGCGGTCCGTGCCCAGCAGGCCGGGAACTCGCTCGACCGCGTCCTCGACTATTGCCGCTCCGCGGCCGCGCTGGCCACGGCACCCTTCGAGCGCGAGGCGCTGCGGGCACACGCGCTGATCCTGGAGGAGGTGGGGCAGGAGTTGGCGCCGGCCGTGCGCGCGGCGGCCATGGCGCCCGAGGATCCGCGCCAGGTCGCGGTGGGCCTGCTACGGGTCCTCGACGCCGATTCGGGAGCGGAGCCGCCGACCCGCCGTCTGGCGCAACGCGCCCTCGCGGTGGGAGAAGCCCTGCTGGCCGACACCCTGGTCGCCCTGGTCTACGCGGCCCAGCTGCGGCCCGGCGATGTTCCGCTGACCGCGGGCGAGCTGTCGCGTCGCCACGACTTCGGCGTCGGGTCGGCCGGACCCGGGGCGGACGAGGACCCGCCCTGGGCGCTCCCGCAGCAGGCCAGCGGCCGTCCTTGGCGGATCCAGGGTTCGCTGCTCGCGCTCGACACGGCGCTAGCACCCCTCGCGCTGCGCCGCGCCTCGGACGCGATGCCGCAGCCGGCCCCCAACCTCGGCTCGGCGGATCGATTGGCGTTCGCGCAGGGCGTGGTGTTCTCGAACCCCTTCGTCCTCACCGACGCCCAGCGCGACGCCGTGGCGGCCGCGTTGTCTCACGGCCGGGTGCGGGTCGAGGGCGCCTCGACCGACGTGGCCCGTGCCGACGCGCTGGCCGAGGAGCTGGGCCTGGGCGCCCTGCGCAGGCGCCTGCTCGCCTGGCTGGCGCGACGCGAACCGCGGGCGCTCCTTGGATTCTTCTCGCTCTCGGAGCTACACGCCCTCGGCCGTCCGGAGGCGCCGGTCGACGCCTGGGGCGTCGCCGACATCTCGCGGGCGGGCCTCTTCCCGCGCATGCCCCCGCCCAGGCCCAGGGAGGACTTCGAGGGCGTGCGCGGGGGACTCGCGGCGCGCGTGCCCGATCTCGGGCTGCGGCTCGCCGCCGCCCTGGCGGAACGCCGGCTCCCGGCCGCGCTGCTGCCGTCGCTCCTCTCCTACGCGGTCCAGGACCTGCTCGACGAGGCGGCGCCGGCGACCGGTGACGACGCCGAGGCCCTGGCGCGATACGCTGGGAGCCTCAGCGACGAAAGGATCGACGCGTACATGGCGGCCCTGGCGGCCAGCGGTTTTCTGCGCGCCTCTCGAGACGCGAGGGGGGGAGAGGGACGATGACGCTCGCCATCGCGCTCCTCTTCGCGGCCTGGCTGATCGCCGACGCTCCCGAGCCCGTGGCCAGGATCCTCGCCCCGGACGCGGGCAGCGAGCTGCGCGGCGTCGTGACCCTGCGGGCCGCGCTCGAGCCGCCCGAGACGGCAGACTCGGTCCTGCGCTTCAGCTTCTCGGCTGCCGGTCGGACGTTGTGCCAGAGGCAGAGGCCGCCCTTCGAGTGCCGCTGGGACGCCGGCCCCGCGCCGGCGGCGAGGGAGATCCGCGCCTCGTGGATCCTGCGGGACGGGCGGCGCCTCTCGGCGAACGTGCGCACCGGCGGCTCGCTGATCCTGGATCCGGTGCAGACGGCCGTGGTCCACGTGAGCGCCGCCGTGACCGACGAGAAGGGACGCGCCGTGCCGGGGCTCACGCAGTTGGCGTTCCGGGTCAGCGAAGACGAGGTCCCGCAGCAGCTCACCCATTTCGTGGGCCCCGACGGCGCCCGCGAGATCGTGGTGGCGATCGACGTCAGCTCCAGCATGGCCGAGGCCATGCCCCAGGTGCGCCGCGCAGTGAAGGTGTTCCTGGGGGGCTTGCGCCCCGGCGACCGGGCCACGCTGCTGGCCTTCAACGACAGCGTGTTCACCCTGGCCTCGCGCCAGCAGGACGCCGCCGCGCGGCTGGCGGCGGCCACCCGGCTTTCGGCCTGGGGCGGCACCGCACTCCACGACGCGATCCTGCGCGCGCTCGACCAGCTCGGCGCCCACGACGGACGCCGCGCGCTCGTGGTGTTCACCGACGGCGACGACCAATCGAGCCTCGCCACACTGGAGGACGTCGAGCGGCGCAGCGAGACCACCGACGTGCCGATCTACCTGATCGGCCACGGCCGTCCAGCCCGCGAGCCCGAGTTGCGCCGCGTGCTCGACCGCCTCGGACGCGTGAGCGGCGGACGCGCCTTCTACATCGAGCGGCCCGCCCAGATCGAAGCGGCCTTCGCCGCAATCGGGGAGGACCTGGAGAGCCTGTACGTGCTCGGCTACGGCTCGTCGAGCGGCCGCGACGACTCCGCGTGGCGCCGCATCCAGGTGAGCGCCGGATCGGGCCGCCGCGTGCGCGCCCGCGAGGGGTACCGGGCCGCCCCGCTGCAGGAGGTGAGGCGATGAGCATCGCGGCCGTGGTACTGCTCCTCTTCGCGAGCGTCCCCCCGCAGAGCGAGGCGCCGGTCTTCGGCGCCTCGGTGGGCGCCATGAGCCTCGACGTAAACGCCTTCGACGACGACGGCCGGCCCGTCCCGGACCTGCGTCCCGAGGAGTTCGTCGTGAGGGTGGACCGCGAGCCGCGGCGCGTGATCTCGGCGCGCTTCCGCTCCTACGCTCCCGGCAGCGCCGTGTCGCGCCCGCCCGAGGGCGAGTGGCCCACCTTCAGCACCAACGACGGCGCCGGCCAGGGCCGCATCATCTTCGTGCTCGTGGACCAGGAGAACCTGTCGCTCGGGTCGAGCCGCGTGATGCAGAGCCTGGCCGACCGCCTGCTCGAGGGCCTGGGCCCGCGCGACCAGGTCTCGGTGCTGACCCTGCCTGGACCGCAGACGCGGCTGCGCCTGACCGCCGACCATGCCCGGCTGCGCCCCGCCCTCGTCTCCATCAGCGGACGCTCGCGCGCATCCTCCTTCCGCCTGACCCTGTACGAGGCTTCCGCCTTCGTCGACAACGACGTCTTCGCCTGGCGCGAGACCCTGGCGCGCGAGTGCCCGCGCACGGCCGGCGCCACCTCGACCGCCGTCTCGCGTTCCTGCGCCGAAAGCCTGGAGACCGAAGCCCGCGGGCTGGTCCAGGGGTTCCGCTCGGAGGCCAGCGCCATCGTCTCCGGCCTGCGCAGCCTGATGGGCTCGCTGAAGAAGACGCCGGGCCGCAAGGCCCTGATCCTGGTCACCGAGGGATTCGGAGAGCAGGGGTCCGACCTCAAGAGCCTGGCCGAGGAGGCCGTCGCGGCCCGGGCCATGCTCCACGTGGTGCTGCTCGAGGACAGCGCCGGCGATTCGTCGGTGCGGCGCCTGCAACGCAACAGCAGCGCCGAGCGCCAGCTCCGCACCGCGGCCGCGGAGCGCCTGGCGAGCCTGGCCGGCGGCGGGGGGCTGGTGCGCGCCATCGGCGGGGGCGAGGCAGCCTTCAGCCGCATCGCCGGCGAGCTGTCGGGCGACTACCTGGTCGGCTTCGAGCCGCAGGCGGGGGACCGGGACGGCAAGGCCCACCAGGTGCGCGTCGAGTGCACGCGCCGCGGGGTCACGCTGCGCGCCCGCAGCGTGGAGATCTTCCCGGCCCCGGCGCGCGAGCTGCGCCGCACCGAGGACGTCGTGATGGCGGCCCTCGAGGCTCACGACACCTTGGCGGACCTGCCGCTGAAGGTGGCGACCCACTCGCTCTCGGACCGCAAGACGGCGAAGACGCGCATCCTGGTGAGCGCCGAGATCGGCCGCTCCGGAAAGGCGCCACGCTCCGTCGCGGTGGGGTTCGTGGTCGCCGACGAGACGGGCGGCATCGTGACCAGCGGCTTCGAGCCGCCCACGTCTGGCGCCACTGGGGTCGAGCACCCGCTGCCGTTCCGCGCCACCGTCAGCGTTCCCGCCGGACGCTACCTGCTGAAGCTGGCCGCCGTGGACGAGCAGGGCCGCGCCGGCAGCGTCGTCCACCCGCTGCGCGCCGGCCTGACCTATGCGGGTCCCCTGGAGCTGAGCGACTTCGTGCTGGCCACCCACAGCTCCGAAAGCACGCCGCTGCCCGACATCGACCCGCGCATCTCCGACGGACGGCTCGTGGGATACCTCGAGCTGCACGCCAAGGACGAGCTGGACCTCGTCAATGCCCGCGTCTCGCTCGAGGTCAGCGGCCGCGACTCGACCGCCGTGCTGCTGGCGTCGCCGGCCGCGGAACGCGGCAGCGAGACGGGCTGGAGCGCCCGGCAGGGATCTCTCGACGTGGGCCTGCTGCCGCCGGGCGAGTACGTCGCCTCCGCGGTGGTGTCGATCTCGGGCCAGACCCTGCGCCGGCTCAGCCGGCCGTTCCAGGTCGCCGGCGGCGCGGGCGCAAGCGGCGTGGCGCGCAACGTCGGCTTCGACGACGTCGCGTCCGCGCTGAAGCCCTTCGCGCGCGGCGACGTGTTGGGAGCCGACAGTTTGGGCGGCGCGCTCGACCGCCTGGAGCGCTCGGCGAGCGATGGCGCCGCGGGCGTGGCCCGCCAGCGCATCGCGTCGGGCGAGATCCCGAGCCTGGCCGAGTTGCAGGAGGGCGACGCCCTGTCCCTGGCCTTCCTGCGCGGGCTCGGCCTGTTCGCCCGCGGCGACGACCGGGCGGCCGCCGACCAGTTCCGCGCGGCGCTGCGCGCCTCATCCGAGTTCCTGCCGGCCGTGTTCTATCTCGGCGCCTGCTACGCCGCGTCGGGGAAGGACCAGGAGGCCGCGGGGGCGTGGCGCACCTCGCTGGCCGGCGAGGGTGCTTTCCCGGCCAGCTACAGGCTGATCGGAGAAGCGATGCTGCGCGCCAACCAGGCGGACGAGGCCCTGGAGATCCTGCAGGAGGGCAAGGAGCTGTGGCCGGCGGACGCGAGCTTCGCGCGCCCGCTGGGGATCGCCCACGCGCTGGCCGGGAACCGCGACGAGGCGCTCGAGGCGCTCGGCGCCCACGTCGAAAGCCACCGCGACGACCTGGGCGCACTGTTCCTCGCGACGCGCCTCCTGTTCGACCGCCACGTCGAGAGCCCGCTTTTGGGCCGCGAGCGCGACCTCCTGCTGCGCCGCGCGCGGGGCTACGTCGCGGCTGGCGGCCCCGAACAGGCGGTGGTCGCGCGCTGGCTCAAGTACGTGGAGGGGCAGTAGCCCCCCCACGTCCGTGCCGGGGCGACCGTGTCGTCGAGGAGGACTTGAATTACTCAGTATCTTGAGTAAAAGTACTCACTATATTGAGTAAGTCAGGGACTCACTTCTCTCGCCCCCAGGCCGCGCTGCTCGCTCGCCGTGTCCGGGAGCCGCGCCGCTTCCTGATGGCCGTGGTGGGTCCCCGTCAGGTCGGCAAGACGACCCTGGTCCAGCAGGTCGTCAGCGCCTCGGGAATGGCGGCACGCTTCGCGAGCGCCGACGAGCCGACCCTGCGCGGCACGTCCTGGATCGAGCAGCAATGGGAGGCGGCCCGGCTCGCCGCGTCTGAAGCTGGCCGCCGCGGCGCGCTGCTGGTCCTGGACGAGATCCAGAAGCTCCCGGGCTGGAGCGAGGCAGTCAAGCGCCTGTGGGACGAGGACTCGCGTTTCAGCCGTCGGCTCAAGGTGATCATCCTGGGCTCAGCCCCGCTCCTGATCCAGCAAGGTCTATCCGAGAGCTTGGCGGGTCGGTTCGAGGTCCTGAGACTGCCCCACTGGTCGCTGCGTGAGATGCAGGCCGCCTTCGGCTGGTCGCTGGAGCAGTACGTGTTTCATGGCGGCTACCCCGGTGCCGCCCCCCTGGCGCACGACGGCGCCCGCTGGGCGCGCTACATCCTGGATTCCCTGGTCGAGACCACACTCTCCCGCGACGTGCTGCTGCTTTCGCGGGTCGACAAGCCGGCGCTGCTGCGACGCCTGTTCCAGGTGGGGGTCAGCTACTCCGGGCAAGTCCTGTCCTACACCAAGATGCTCGGCCAACTCCAGGATGCCGGGAACACCACGACGTTGGCTCACTACCTGGACCTGCTCGCCGCAGCGGGGATGCTGGTGGGCCTGCCGAAGTACGCGGGCCAGGCGATCCGGCAGCGCGGGTCGAGCCCCAAGCTGCAGGTGCTGAATACAGCCCTGATGACCGCTCCAGCGGGTCTGAGCCTCAAGGAGGCGAGGCGAGACGTGCTGTTCTGGGGTCGTCTCGTCGAATCTGCCGCCGGCGCCCATCTGGCGAACGCCGCCGCGGCAGGCGAGTGCGACATCTTCTACTGGCGCGAAGGCGATGCGGAGGTTGACTTCGTCGTCCGCACCGGGCGAACCCTGACGGCGATCGAGGTCAAGAGCGGGCTTGCAGGCGGCTCCCAGCGAGGCCTCGAGGTGTTCGCGAGGCTCTACCCCTCGACGCGCAAGCTGCTCGTGGGCGGCGACGGTATCGCGCTGGAGGACTTCCTGGGCCGGCCGGTGACCTATTGGCTCCGGCGTTCCCGCGTGTGACGAAGTCGTCCCTCAGGTCTGCGCCGGGACCGGCGCCGTGTCCAGGAAGTGTTCGAAGCGGCGGGCGTCCCAGGCTTCCATGTTCGCGAACTCGCAGCCGTACTTGTTCGCCCCCGCCATGCGCACCACGCGCGCCGTGCCCTTGACGCTCATGTCCATGCTCAGGTGCAGGTCGAAGCGGATCTCGTCCCCGACCCGCGCGGCGGCGGGGCAGTCGAGCAGCATCCCGGTCCGGCTGACGTTGAGCGCGCGCCCGGTGTGCTGCTCGGTCCCGAACTGCCCTTCGACCTGGAGGTCCGCGTGCATGCGCAGGTTGCGCCGCGTGGGCACGCGCAGCAGCCGTCCCAGCCGTTCCTCCCACTCGCCGTTCGGCGGGTGGCGCAGGATGGCGTTGGCCCCGGCCTCCAGCAGCTCCAGCTCCCCCGGCTGGCTGTCCCCGGTCGCCACCACCACGATCGAGCAGCCGGCCGTCTGGGCGTTGGCCCGGATCTCCAGGACCAGCTTCTCGGCGCGCGGCAGGTCGCGGTCGATCACCACCAGGGTCGGGCGCGCCGCCACCGCGAGGCTGAGCCCGGTGTGGAGCGAATCGGCCTTGTGGCGATCGACGCCGTCGCGCCAGACCGGGCTCGCGTGGAGGTCGTCGGCCACGGGCCCGGCTGCGGCGCAGATCAGGACGGACAGCACGGCGGATCGTAGCACGCGTTTGACGGCGAGCCGGCCGGCATGCTCTCATGATGGCGATGCGTCGCGTCCTGGCTGCGAGGCTGCTGCTGGCCGTCCTGTGTGCCTCGGGCCTCGTGTGTCCCTGCCCGCCGGCGCAGGCGGCCGCCATGCAGGACGACCACGGCTGCTGCGCCCAGGAAGGCTGGAGCGCAGCGACGTCGTGCTGCCTCACGACGGGGGAACCGCAGGAAGAAGCGACGCTCGACGGCGTCCCCGGCCTCCTCGCACCCGCTCCCCGGGCGGTCTTGCTTGGGCCCGTGGTCGCCGCCGCGGCCGCGCCCGCGTCCCGCGCCGCGTGCATCAGCGCCTCGCCCCCCAGCATCCTCCGCATCTGATCTCCGCCTGACACGCGCGGTCCCCAATGGACCGCGTCCAGTCCTCGTGTGTCCGACGCGGAGGTGTTTCGATGCCGTTCCAGCGCGCTGTCTGCTCGTTCCTTTTTCTTGCGGTGACCGTGCCCGCGGGAGCCGACGTGTTCCCCCTCGCCGCCGATCCGACCTACGTCGCACTCGAGGCCGAACTGCGGGCGCGCAGCCCCGAGATCCAGGCCGAGGCGGCCGCCTGGACCGCGGCGCGTGCGCGCATCCCCCAGGCCGGAGCCCTGCCCGATCCCGAGCTCCGGTTCGAGTACGAGTATGGCGGCGAGGGCCTGGCTCCCGGATCGAACGACGATGCCGGAGTCGGAGTCGGCTTCTCCCAGGTGCTGCCGGGGCCGGGCAAGCGCGGCCTGCGCGAGGACGTCGCCCGGGCCGGGGCGCGTCGCGTCGGGCACGACGTAGAGCGCACGCAGGTCGAGCTCGTCTACCGCCTGCGGCGTGCCTACGCCGACCTGCTGCTCGCCCGCGAGAACCTGGCGCTGCTCGAGGACCAGCGCCGGGCCACGCGGGACATCGAGGAGCTGACCCGCTCGCGTTACGCCGTGGGCCTGGCCCAGCAGTCCGACGTGTTGCGCGCGCAAGCGGAGATCGCGCGGCTGGAACAGATGCGCTATCACGAGGAGGGCTTGGAGGGCGCGGCACTCGCCGAGATCAACCGCCTGCTGGCCCGGCCCGCCGGCGCGCCCCTCGACGGCACGCCGCGCCTGACGGCCATGGACGTGGGAGCAGTCCTGGTTCCCGAGCGCGAGGTCGTCATCGCGGGCCTCGACGCGCGCAGCCCGGCCCTGCAAGCGGCCCTCGTTGTGATCGACGAAGCGAGGGCGGTCCGCGACCTGGCGAGGAAAGACCGGGGTCCCGACTACGTCCTCGAGGCCCGCTACATCCACCGCGGCAGCCTGCCCCCGATGGCCACGGCCGGCCTCGGCATCGTGCTGCCGATCCACAGGGGTCGCAAGCAGAGCCAGGCGCTTCTCGAGGCGGAAGCGCGGCTTCTGAGCCAGCAGCGCGCTGCCGAGGCCATGAGCCTGCGCGCTCGTGCGAGCGTCGAACGAGCGCTCCTGGACCTCCGGGCCGCACTCCTCGAGGCGCGCGCCTATTCCCAGGGCGTGCTGGCAGTGGACGCGCTGGCCGTGGAGTCGGCACTGGCCAGCTTCCAGGCCGGCAAGGCGCCCTTCGTCGCCGTGCTCGAAGCGCACAACACCCTGTACCGCGACCGCTGGGAGCACGCGCTCCTGTCGTTCCACGTGCTGTGGCACTCGGCCAGCCTCGACGCCATGGGCGTCGTCACGGAGTGAGGGAGAGGGGCATGAGGCCTTCCACGATCCTGACGGTGCTTCTGGCCGCGCTCGCCGCCGGCGTGGCGGGTTACGTGCTCGGCACGCGCTACGCACAGGGGCCGGCCACCGCCGGCGTTCCCGCCGTGCGCTACCAATGCCCGATGCACCCGACCTACGTCTCCGACAGGCCGGGCGAGTGCCCGATCTGCCACATGACCCTGGTGCCGATCGAGTCGGGCGGCAGCATGCGAAGCGGCGAACCGACCAGCGTGGACGGGCGCGCGATCGTGTCCCTGACCCCCGAGCGCCGCCGCCTGCTCGGCCTGCGCAGCGAGCCCGTGATCGAGAAGGACCTGACCCGCAGCATCCGCACCGTGGGCCGCGTGGCGGTGGACGAGCGGCGCCTCAATCACGTCCACGTCAAGTACGACGGCTACGTCGAGGAGCTGTTCGTGGACTTCACGGGGCGCTACGTGAAGCAGGGCGAACCGCTGCTCTCGATCTACAGCCCCGACCTGGTGGCGACGCAACAGGAGTACCTGCTGGCCCTGCGCGCCCGTCGCGAGCTGCAGGACAAGGGCGGCGCCCTGTCGAAGGGTGGCCAGGGCCTGCTGGAGGCCGCGCGCCAGCGCCTGCTGTTCTGGGACGTGCGCTCCCAGGACATCGAGCGCCTCGAGCAGACGGGCGAGGTGATGCGGGCCCTCAGGGTCTACTCGGAACACGGCGGCTACGTGGTCCAGAAGATGGCGTACCACGGCATGCGCGTGACGCCTGCCGACACGCTGTACGACATCGCCGACCTGACGCAGCTCTGGGTGCTGGCCGACGTCTACGAGTCGGACCTGCCGCTGGTGCGCCTCGGCATGCGCGGCGAGGTGAGCGTGCCCTACCTGCCCGGCCGCCGGTTTGACGGCGGCGTGTCCTACATCGCACCCACGGTCGAGGAGACCACGCGGACCGTGAAGGTGCGAGTGGAGGTAGCCAACACGGGCGACGTGCTGAAGCCCGACATGTTCGCGGACGTGATCCTGAAGGCCGCGCTGGGCCGCGGCCTGGCCCTGCCCGAAGGTGCCTTGATCGACACCGGCGCGCGCAAGCTGGTCTTCGTGGACCGCGCAGACGGCCATCTCGAGCCGCGGGAGGTGCGCCTGGGGGTGAAGGTGGGCAGCGACTACCAGCTGCTCTCGGGCCTCACGGCCGGCGAGCGCGTCGCCACCTCGGCCAACTTCCTGCTCGACTCCGAGTCCAGCCTGCGGGCGGCGCTCCTGAGCCTCGGCGGCACCACACCGTCGCCGCTCGGCCCGGAGCGCTGAACGCCATGGTCCACGCCATCATCCGCTGGAGCGCCACGCATCGGGCCCTGGTCCTGCTCGCGACCCTGTGCGCGGTCGCGTACGGTGTCTGCACCCTGCGCCACATCCCGGTGGACGCGATCCCCGACCTCTCGGACACCCAGGTCATCGTCTACTCGCGCTGGGACCGCAGCCCCGACATCATCGAGGACCAGGTCACCTACCCCATCGTGACCGCGCTGCTGGGCTCGCCCAACGTCAAGGCGATCCGCGGCTTCTCGGACTTCGGCTTCAGCTACGTGTACGTCATCTTCAAGGACGGTACCGACATCTACTGGGCGCGCAGCCGCGTGCTCGAGTACCTGTCGAAGGTGACGCCCCAGCTGCCGCCCGGCGTCAAGACCGAGCTGGGTCCCGATGCCACGGGTGTCGGCTGGGTGTTCCAGTACGCCCTGGTGGACGACAGCAACCGGCTGTCGCCCGCGGAGCTGCGCTCGCTCCAGGACTGGACGCTGCGTTACCGCGTGCAATCGGTGCCGGGCGTGGCGGAGGTGGCGTCCCTGGGCGGCTTCGTGAAGCAGTACCAGGTCACGGTGGACCCGATCCGGCTCAAGGCCTTCCAGCTCGCGATCATGGACGTCGCGTCCGCCGTGCGCGCCAGCAACGACGAGGTCGGCGGCCGGCTGCTGGAGTTCGGGGGCCGCGAGTACATGGTGCGCGGCCGCGGCTATCTGCGTTCCAAGGAGGACCTGGAACGCATCGTGCTGAAGACCGACGCGCGCGGCACGCCGGTGCTGCTGCGCGACGTCGGCCAGGTGGCCCTGGGCCCCGAGATCCGCCGCGGCACGGCCGACCTCGACGGCCGCGGCGACGTGGTCAGCGGCATCGTGGTGATGCGCCACGCGGAGAACGCGCGCGAGGTGATTCGCCGTGTGCGCGAGCGCCTGGCCGAGATCCAGCCCACGCTGCCTGCGGGCGTGCGCATCGTGACGACCTACGACCGCTCCGAGCTGATCGACCGCGCCATCGCCACGCTGCGCCACGAGCTGGTGCTGGAGATGCTCATCGTCAGCGCCGTGATCCTGCTGTTCCTGTGGCACATCCCGTCGGCCATCGTCCCGATCCTGACCATCCCGATCGCCGTGCTGCTGGCCTTCATCCCGATGGCGCTGTTCGGGATCTCGTCGAACATCATGTCGCTCTCCGGCATCGCGATCTCGATCGGCGTGCTGGTGGACGGCGCCATCGTCGAGGTGGAAAACGCCTACAAGAAGCTGGAGCTGTGGGAGGCGGGCGGCCGCAAGGGGGATTTCCACCAGGTCCGGCTCCAGGCCCTGCTCGAGGTGGGGCCTTCGGTGTTCTTCTCGCTGCTGGTGATCGCTGTCGCCTTCCTGCCGATCTTCACGCTGCTGGACCAGGAAGGCCGGTTGTTCAAGCCGCTGGCCTGGACCAAGAACCTGACGATGCTGATCGCTGCGCTGCTGGCCCTCACCCTGGACCCGGCGCTGCGCATGCTGTTCACGCGCATGCAGTGGACGGAGTTCCGCCCACGGCCGCTCTGCTGGCTCTACAACCAGTTGACGGTCGGCCGCTACTACCCCGAGGAGAGGCACCCCATCAGCCGCGGGCTGTTCGCGGTCTACGAGCCCGTATGCCGCGCGGTGTTGCGCCACCCGCGAGCCACCGTCGCCCTGGCCCTGGTCCTGGTGGCCTCTACGGTCCCCGTCTACCTGGGCCTCGGCCACGAGTTCATGCCGGTCCTCGACGAGGGTGTCCTGCTCTACATGCCCACGACGCTGCCCGGCATTTCGGTGGGCGAGGCGGCGCGCCTGCTGGAGACCCAGGATCGCATCATCAAGTCCTTCCCGGAGGTGGAGCGTGTTCTCGGCAAGGCCGGCCGGGCCGAGACCTCCACCGATCCCGCACCGCTCTCGATGATGGAGACCACGATCGTGCTGAAGCCGCCCGCCGAGTGGCGGCCCGGCATGACTCGCGAGCGCCTGGTGGACGCCATGGATGCGGCGCTGCGCATCCCAGGCACGACCAACGCCTGGACGCAGCCGATCAAGGGCCGCATCGACATGCTGACCACCGGCATCCGCACGCCGATCGGGATCAAGGTGTACGGGCCCGAGCTGGCGAAGCTCGAGGAGATCGGCCAGGGCCTGGAGGCGGCGCTGCGCGATTTGCCCGGCGTGCGCAGCGTGTTCGCCGAGCGGGCCGCCGGCGGTTACTTCGTCGACTTCGACGTGAAGCGCGACGAGCTGGCGCGCTACGGGCTCACGGTGCAGCAGGTGCAGGAGGTGATCCTGTCGGCGGTGGGCGGCGAGAACGTCTCGACCACGGTCGAGGGCCGCGCGCGCTATCCCGTGAACGTCCGCTACCCGCGCGAGCTGCGGGACGATCTCGAGGCCCTGGGCAGGGTGCTGGTGATGACGCCCGGTGGGGCGCAGATCCCGCTGCGACAGGTGGCCGACCTGCGCACCGTGACCGGTCCGTCGATGATCCGCAACGAGAACGGCTTCCTGGCCGGCTACGTCTACGTGGACACGGGCGAGAGCGACATCGGCGGTTTCGTGGAGCGCGCCAAGCTACGCGTCGGCGAACGCGTCCAGCTGCCGGCCGGCTACTCCCTGGAGTGGAGCGGGCAGTACGAGAACATGCTCCGCGTCCGCGAGCGACTGAAGCTCGTGGTCCCCATCACGATCGTGCTGATCTTCTTCCTGCTCTACGCCAACACCCGCTCGGCCGTGAAGGCGGGCATCGTGCTGCTGGCGGTGCCGTTCTCGGCCATCGGCGCGGTGTGGCTGATGTGGGCCCTCGACTACAACGTCTCGATCGCGGCCTGGGTGGGCATGATCGCCCTGATGGGCCTGGACGCCGAGACCGGCGTCTTCATGCTGCTGTTCCTCGACCTCGCCTACGACGAGGCCAGGCAGAAGGGCGGCTTGCGCTCGCTGTCGGACCTGCACGAGGCGATCGTCCACGGCGCGGTGAGGCGCGTGCGGCCGAAACTCATGACGGTGAGCGCCGCCTTCATGGGCCTGCTGCCCATCCTGTGGGCCAGCGGCACGGGCGCCGACGTGATGAAGCGCGTAGCCGCGCCCATGATCGGCGGCCTCGTGACGTCGTTCCTGCTGGAGCTCGTCGTGTACCCGGCGCTCTACCTGCTCTGGAAGCGGCGGAGGCTGGCCGGCGACTAGCCCGCCGGAACCACCTTCAGGATGCGCCCCGAGTAGTCCACGATGTACAGCTCGCCGTCGGCGTCGACGCCGAAGGAGCTGATCGCGTCGATGCCGCGCGAAAGCACGCCGGTCCAGTCGCGCTGGTCGCCCACGGCGCCGTTCTGCAGGCGCAGCGAGCGGATGATCGAGGTACAGAAGTCGCCGTAGAAGTAGGTCCCGGCGTAGCCGGGCATGCGGCAGCCGCGGTACACGTAGCCGCCCGTCACCGAACAGCCGATCGAGTGGTCGTACTCGGCCACCGGAGGCGTGAAGCCGGCGGTGCCGCAGTTGGCGCTGGGGTTGAAGCAGAGCGTGCCTTCGGTCACGCGCCAGCCGTAGTTCTCGCCGCCGCGCCGCGAGGAGAGGCCGATGTCGATCTCCTCGCGCCGGCTCTGGCCGACGTCGCCGATGTAGAGGTCGCCGGTGACCCTGTCGAAGGCGAAGCGCCACGGGTTGCGCAGCCCGAGCGCCCACACCTCGCGGGCTGTGCCGGTCTGGTTCGCGAAGGGGTTGTCCGCCGGGATCGCGAAGGGGCTGGCCGAATCCACGTCGATGCGCAGGATCTTGCCCAGCCGCCGCTGCAGGTTCTGGGCGTTGTTCTGCGGGTCGCCGGCCGAGCCGCCGTCGCCCAGGCCGATGTAGAGCCGGCCGTCGTTGCCGAAGGCCAGGCCGCCGCCGTTGTGGTTGGAGAAGGGCTGGTCCACCGTCATCAACAGGCGCTCGCTGGCGGCGTCGGCCAGGTCGGGGTTCTGGCTGCGCCGGAACTCCGAGATGTGGGTGTCCCCGGCGCGGTTCGTGTAGTTGACGTAGAAGCGCCCGTTCTCCGCGTAGCGCGGGTGGAAGGCGAGGCCCAGCAGCCCGCGCTCGCCGCCCGTGCTGACCCCGCCGGACACGTCGAGGAAAGCCGCGGACTGGAGCGCGTTGTCTTTGATCAGGCGGATGCGCCCGTTCTGCTCGACGACGTACAGCCGGCTGCGGTCTCCGGCGGCGCTCTGCAGGTCCACGGGCAGGTCGAGTCCGCTCGCCACGACCTGCGTCGTCAGGTTCGGCTGGCCGTCCACTGGAGCGCCGCCCCCGCAGTTCGGCAGGGGCGAGGGCGAGGGGCTGGGGTCCGTGGTCTGGGCGCACGACGGGACGAACAAGGCTGCCACGAGCAGCCCCGCCGCCGGGGCGAACCTCACCTGCGGCCCGTGGCCTTGGCGAGCACCCAGAGCGGGCCCACCAGCAGGTGGACGAGGTTCTGGTAGAACGCCGGCGACTTCTTCTCGTACACGTAGTGGCCGACGAACTGGATCACCCAGCCGAGCACGAACAGGCCCAGGCCCCCCCAGAGTCCGATCGGACGCCCGGCCACCGCCATCGCCGCCGTGATCAGGAACATCATGGCGGCCAGTATGGGGTCAAGGGTCAGGTAGTAGAGCGTGACGGCGATCACCGCCACCTCGGCGGCGGTGACGGTGTATCCGCCCACAAACAGCAGGCTCACCTGGGCCAACATCGCGAGGATCGACAGCACGATCAGCGGGATCGCGAAGTAGTGGCAGGCCTGATTGCCTTTGGTGGCGTGGAACCGCGCGTACTCGGCGAAATGATTCTGAAGCACGGGCGACATGGGTATCGAGCCTACCACTTTGTACAACGAGCCGCCCCTGCCGCCACGGGTCGTTCGGGCTAAGTCGCGCGAATCCGCGGCCAGGCGTTTCCGGTCGTGGCCGGTGCGCTCTATCTGATCGGGTGCGGCGGCTCGGTGACAGGCGGCGCCAACGTCAGCGCCGTGGTGGCGACGTCGTCCGAAACCAACGGGCACTCGCACCAATGCACGGTGCCGAGGTCAGACATCCGAAACCCCGTGAATGCGACCTATCGGACCACGGCCGCCGCCGGACACGACCACATGGTCGTGCTGAGCATCGCCGACCTCACGAACCTGTCGCTGGGTGGCGTCGTCACGGTCAGCTCCACGACCACAGCGAACCACCGCCACGACTTCAGGTTCCGCCAGAGCTAGGCGCGCAGCAGCGGCACTTCGCCGGCCAGCAGCTTCGGCAGCTCGGCGGAAGAGAACTGCAGGCCCACGTAGAACGGGCCGAACTCCGCGTACCACACGGAGGCTTCGTCGAAGCGCATCTCGTAGATCAGGCGCTTGAAGACCAGCATGTCGTCGGCGAACAGGTCCACACCCCATTCCCAGTCGTCGAAGCCGATGGAGCCCGAGATGACCTGCGTGACCTGCCCCGCGTAGTGGCGGCCCACCACACCGTGCTCGCGCATCATGCGGGCGCGCTCTTCGAAGGGCAGCGCGTACCAGTTCCTGGTCTCGCCGCGCCGCTTGCTCATCGGGTAGAAGCACAGGCAGCGCCGAGCCGGCAGCTCCTGGAACAGGCGGCCCAGCACGCGCTTTCTCTGTTCCTCCATCTCCGCGTCGAAGGCCTGCTCGTACTCCTCGCTGGCCGGTTTCAGCGCGCGGGCCTGCAGCCGCCCGTGGATCTGGGCAGTCATCTCGTACAGGCCCAGCTCGACCACCGAAACATAGGACGTGGTGGGCTCGAGGTAGGGCCAGAGGGCGAGGCCCGCGACCCGGAGCTGCGCCTCCTGCAGGGCCTCGAAGCCGCGGCGGAAGTGGACGAGCATCAGGTCGCCCTTGTGGCCGAGGAGCGTCGAAGCCGCGGTGGTGCCGGCGTCGCCACGCTGCATGGCCTGGAGCGCCGCGGCGGCCTCGCCCGCGATGCGCTCGCGCTCGGCGCCGGGCAGCTCACGCCAGGCGGCCCAGCGCACGCGGAACATCTGGTGCAAGAGCGCCCAACCCTCGAGGGTCTCGGGCACGACCGGGTTGTGCATTGGAGCCATTATTCCATCCTCACAAGGTTTTACAGGCCCCAAGCGCTCGAACGCCTGGAGTGTGGGGGCGATCTCGGGGACAATGAACGTCCGCCGCTACGGCGGTGATTCGAACGTGAGGCCCCCCCTGCGCTTGTTGGCCGTTCTTGCCTTCCTGCCACTGCTCGCCTGCGGCAAGACCCAGGGCGCCCCCGCCACCGCGGGGCCGGCCGCGCTCCGAGTCCGCGTCGCGCCGGTCAAGGTCGAGGACGTCGTCTACAAGGTCCAGGCCCTGGGCTCGCTCGAAGCCGACGAGATGGTCCGCGTCACCGCCCAGGTCGAGGGCGCGGTGAGCGAGGTGCTGTTCCAGGCGGGCGACCGGGTCAGCGACCAGACCATCCTGCTGCGCATCGATCCGCAGCGCTACGGGCTCGAGGGGGCGCGCACCGAGGCGAACTTCAGGACCGCGCTGGCCGAAGCCCAGCGCGCCCAGGCGGACATGGCGCGGCGCGAGGAGCTGGCGAGGGAACAACTGGTGGCGGCCGAGGAGCTGAACCGCTCCCGCCAGGATGCCGAGCGCCTGGCCGCCGCGGCCAATGCCGCCAAGGCTGTGCGGGATTGGGCGGCCGAGAACCTGCGCCGCTCCGACGTGCGCTCGTCGCGCGCCGGCGTCGTGAACACGCGCACGGTCGAGACCGGGCAGTTCGTGAAGGAGGGCGACGTGCTCGCCACCATCGCCGACACCAGCCGGCTGCGCCTGCGCTTCAAGGTGTCCGACGCCGAGTCCCTGCGCGCCAAGGAGGGCGACAGCGTGACCTTCCGCGTCGCCGCCCTGGGCAACCAGGATTTCCCGGCGCGCCTCTACCACGTGAGCGACGTGGCCGATCCCACCACGCGGCAGGTCGAGGTGCTGGCCTGGGTGAAGAACCCTGGCGTCCTGAAGCCCGGCTTCTTCGCCGAGGTCACGCTGGCGACGGAGTCGAAGAAGGGCGCCCTGGTGGTGCCGGAGGGCGCCATCCAGGCCAGCGAGCGCGGCTTCATCACCTACGCCGTCGAGGACGGCAAGGCGCGCGTGAAGCCGATCCAGATCGGCCTGCGCACCGGCAACGGGATCGTGGAGGTCCTGTCGGGTCTCAGTGCCGGCCAGACGGTGGTGATCGAAGGCTCCGACCGGCTCTCCGACGGCCTGCCGGTCCAGCCCGCGAGCTAGGGCGATGAGCGACGACCCGCGCCGCGTCGAGGACGAGGAGCCCGAGGACCCGCAGAAGATCGCCACGGGCATGACCCTGGCCGACATCTCGATCCGCAACCACGTGTTCGCCTGGATGCTGATGGCGGGACTGGTCGGCTTCGGCCTGATCTGCTTCCAGGGCTACGGCAACGTGGTGCGCGGGCTGGGCATCAGCCAGAACCCCGACATCGACTTCCCGATCATCAACGTGGCGGTCACCTACGAGGGCGCGTCGCCCGAGGTGATGGAGACCGACGTGGTGGACTTCATCGAGGACGCGGTCACCTCGGTGGAGGGCGTGAAGCAGATCAGCTCCACCTCGCGCCAGGGCTCCGCCAGCATCACCGTGGAGTTCGAGCTGTCCCGCAACATCGACGCCGCTCTTCAGGACGTCCAGACCCGCGTGGCGCAGGCAGCCCGCCGCCTGCCCCGGGAGATGGACCCGGCCGTCATCACCAAGAACAACCCCGAGGACCAGCCGGTGTTGTGGCTGGCGCTCGCCGGCAACCGCCCGCCCACCTTCCTGGCCGACTACATCCGGAACGTGCTGCGGCCCCAGTTCCAGACCGTGCAGGGCGTCGGCGAGGTGACCCTGGGAGGCTACCGCGAGCGCTCGGTGCGCGTCTGGTACGACGCCCCGCGCCTCGAAGCGGCCGGCCTGACCGTGCTGGACGTGAACGCCGCCATCGAGCGCGAGCACCTGGAGATGCCCGCCGGCCGCATCGAGACCCCGGAGCGCGAGATGAACGTGCGCGCCGAGGGCGAGGCCATTGACATCGAGGCCTTCCGGCGCATCGTGGTCGCCTACCGCAGCGGCACGCCGATCCGCCTGCAGGACGTCGCCGTGGTGGAGGACGGCCTGGAGGACCGGCGGCGCGTGGCGCGCGCCAACGGCGTGCCCACCATCGGCATGGGCATCCGCAAGCTGCGCGGCGCCAACGCCGTCCAGGTCGGACGCGACGTCAAGGCCAAGATGGCCGAGCTGCGCGCCCAGCTCCCCGAGGGCCTGAGCCTCAACGTCAACTTCGACGGCACCACCTTCATCGAAGAGGCGATCGGCGAGATCCTGTTCACCCTGGTGCTGGCGGCGGTGCTCACGGGCATCGTGTGCTGGTTCTTCCTGGGCTCGTGGTCCACCACCCTCAACGTGCTGCTGGCGATCCCGACCTCGATCCTCGGCACCTTCATCGTCATGTACGTGTTCGGCTTCACGCTCAACACCTTCACCGTGCTGGGCCTGACCCTGACCGTGGGCATCGTGGTGGACGACGCGATCATGGTGCTCGAGAACATCTACCGCCATCGGGAGATGGGCAAGGGCCGCGTCCACGCGGCCTCGGTGGGGGCTCGCGAGATCACCTTCGCCGCCGCGGCCACGACACTGGCGATCGTCGCCATCTTCCTGCCCGTCGCGTTCATGAAGGGCATCATCGGGAAGTTCTTCTTCCAGTTCGGCGTGACGATCTCCGTGGCCGTGCTGATCTCGCTGCTGGAGGCGCTGACCCTGGCGCCGATGCGCTGCTCGCGCTTCCTGAACGTGGAGCACAGGAGCGGCACGCTGGGCGCCCGCATCGACATGGGCTTCGCGCGGCTGGCCGCGGCCTACCAGCGCCGCCTCGAGTCGGCGCTCCACCACCGGGCCGCGGTGATGATCGGGGCCATGGCTTTCTTCGCGGTGACCACGTTCGGGATCCGGCCGCTGCTGCGTACGGAGTTCGTGCCGTCGCAGGACACCAGCCTGTTCCAGCTCCGCTTCCAGACCCCCGTTGGCACCAGCCTCGAAGCCACCGACCGCGTGTTCGCCCAGATCGAGCAGATCCTGGCGGCCCGGCCCGAGATCCCGCGCTACTTCGGGATCATCGGCGGCTTCGGCGGCGGCGAGGTGAACACCGGCTTCATGTTCGTCACCGTGAAGGAGCCCCACGAGCGGCCCGTGGATCCCAAGGCCGGACATCGGCTTTCGCAGCAGGAGCTGATGGGCCTGGTGCGCACCGCGGTCAACTCCATCCCCGGCGCGCGCGCGACGCTCCAGGATCCGTCCCAGCAGGGCTTCTCGGCCACGCGGGGCGGCGGCTTCCCCGTGGAGGTCACCGTGCGCGGCCGCGACTGGGCGGTGCTGGCGGAGAAGACCAAGGAGCTGGAAGAGAAGATGCGCGCGTCGGGTGTCGTGACCGACGTGGACTCCGACTACCAGGTCGGCATGCCCGAGGTAAAGGTGATGCCCGACCGCAACAAGGCCGCGGACCTGGGCATCAGCATGGCGCGCATCGGCGAGACCGTGAACAGCGCCATCGGCGGCGTGCGCATCGGGAAGTTCAAGGACAAGGGCCGCCGCTTCGACATCCGCGGCCGCCTGCTCTCGCCCCAGCGCGGCCGTCCCGAGGACATCGACCGGCTGCTGGTGCGGACGGACAGCGGCGGCCTCGTCCATCTCGGCGACGTCATCCGCCTCGAGCAGGAACCCACGCTGCAGGCGATCACCCGGCGCGACCGCGAGCGCGCCATCACCATCACCGCCAACGTCGCCGGCGGCGCGTCGCAGTCCGACGCCATCGCCCGCACCCTGGAGCTGGCGCAGCAGACGCTGCCCGACGGCTACCGCGCGCTGCCGGGGGGCAGCAGCCAGGCCTTCCAGGAATCCTTCGACTCCCTGAGCTTCGCGTTCATGCTGGGCATCGTGGTGGCGTACATGGTGCTGGCGGCCCAGTTCAACTCCTTCTCGCACCCCTTCACGGTGCTCCTGGCGCTGCCCTTCTCGATCAGCGGCGCCTTCATGGCCCTGTTCCTGTTCGGGCAGAGCCTCAACGTGTACAGCGTGCTGGGCCTGATCCTGCTCATGGGCATCGCCAAGAAGAACTCGATCATGCTGGTGGACTTCACGAACCAGGTGCGCGCGCGCGGCGTCGAGCGCCATGCGGCCCTGCTCGAAGCCTGCCCGATCCGCCTGCGGCCGGTGCTGATGACGTCGATCGCCACCATCGCGGGCGCCCTGCCGCCGGCCATGGCCCTGGGTCCCGGCGCCGAGCTGCAGCGGCCCATGGCGATCGCCCTGGTGGGCGGCATGCTGGTCTCGACGGCGCTGACCCTGTTCGTGGTGCCCGCGGCCTACAGCGTCCTCGACGACGTGATCGAGTGGGATGCCGAGCGCCGCCGCAACGGCGTCTCGGTCCGCGCGGGCCTGGGCGACCTGCGCGCCCGCCTCAAGCCGGCCAACGGGCGAACGGCGACGTAAGCCGCACCACACCGCTGGGAACCCGTCGCTCGCGTTGCCAATTGCCAGTGTACAATGGCAATCGGAGGTGCGCGTGGCGAGTCGAACGACACTCGATCGGTTCGGGCGGGTCGTGATCCCGAAGCAGTCGCGTGACCACTTCGGCCTGGCGCCCGGATCGACGCTCACCGTCATCGACGGGGAGGACGGAATCCTGCTGAGACCCGGCACGCCCGAGGCCGCGCTCAAGGTCAAGCGGGGAGTGCTCGTGTTCTCGGGAGAGGTTACGGCCGATGTCAGCGCAGCGCTCCCGCGCGAGCGCGACGCGCGGATCCGGCGCTTCCTGCCACGGCGCAAGCCGTGAGGGTGCTGTTCGATACCTCGGTGCTGGTCGCCTCGGTGATCGAGGCCCATCCGCTCCACGACCGTTGCCTGCCCTGGCTGGAGAAGGCGCGACGCCAGGCCATCGAGTTCCTGGTCGCCGCGCACTCCATCGCCGAGCTCTACGCAGTGCTCTCCGCCTATCCGACGCGCCCGCGCATCGCGCCCGGGGTGGCCGCGCGGCTGGTTCGCGAGAACGTGGCTGCCGCAGCCGAGGTCGTCGCGCTCTCGGGAGCCGACTACGAGTCGGCCATCCAGGCGACTGCGGAGATGTCCTTGTCCGGGGGTGTGGTGTACGACGCACTGATCGCCCGGGCCGCGCAGAAGGCGAAAGTCGCCAAGCTGCTGACGCTCAATCCGCGCGACTTCCTGCGGGTCTGGCCGGCGGGCGCCGGAATCGTGGCCTCGCCGTAGACTTCCGGGGCACTCGGACGGGACCGAGGCGCGCCGCCCCAGCACGGGCCCGAGTACTCTCGTAGGGTAGATGGCCAACGGCCGCGCGACTGCTCACTCCGTGCGCAGCGCCGCCATCGGCGCGATCCTCGTGGCCCGGCGGGCGGGGATCCAGCAGGCCAGCAGCGCCGCGGCGCAAAGCACCGCCGGCGCGATGCTGAAGGCCACGGGATCGAAGGCCCGCACCTCCACGAACACGCCCTGCAGCACGCGGCCCACGCCCACCCCGAGCAGCAGGCCCAGCGAGACGCCGGCCAAGGTGGTGCGCATGCCCTCGCGCAGGATCATGGCGTGGATCGAGGGCGGCAGCGCGCCCAGGGCCATGCGCACTCCGATCTCGCGCGTGCGGCGCGACACCGCATACGCCTTGCTGCCGTAGATCCCCACCACCGCCACCAGCATGGCGAGGCCGCCGAAGACCGAGAACAGCGTCGCGGAGGTGCGCAGCATCCAGAACTCGGCTGACGCCGCCTTGTGCTGGCGGAACGTCCGCACCTTGAACACCGGCAGGCCCGGCGCCGTGGCGCCAAGCTCGCGGCGCACCGCGTCGATCAAGGCCTGGGCCGCGGCGTCCGTTTCGAGCGCAGGCCGCACGTGGAGGTGCGCGTTGCTCATGAAGCCCTGTGCGAAGGGCACGTAGACGGCGCCCGACGGGACCTTCTCGAACAAGTCGGATCGTTTCGCGGCGACCACGCCCACCACCAGGAGGCTCGGGTTATCAGGCTGGCCCGGGTCGGGGCTGGACGTGCTTCTCCTGTCCCGCTCGGCGAAGCGGATCTGTCGGCCCAAGGCGTCGCCCCCCGGCCACAGCGTGCGAGCCACCACCTCGTCCACGATCGCCACCATCGGCGCGCCCTTGCTGCCCGTCTCGCTCGGCGTGAAAGGCCGTCCGCTGCGCAGCGGTATGCCCATCGACTCGAAGTAGTCCGCTCCCACCGCGTTCCAGTCCGCGGCCACGGGCTCCTGGCCCGGGCGCTCCAGAGACTGGCCGATGCTGATGAAGCCGAACGGCACGATCGCGCCGATGCTCGCGCTCTTCACGCCCGGCAGCGCGCCGAGGCGCTCCTCGAGCCGGTGATACAGCTCGAGGCTGCGGGCCTCGTCGAAGCCGGCCAGGCTGCCGTCCACCTCGGCCACCACCGTGTCGTCGGCGTGGAACCCCATGTCGACACCCGCCGCGGTCTGCGCCATGCGCACGAACAGCCCCGCGGCGATCAGCAGGCCCAGCGACAGCGCGACCTGGGCGACCACCAGTGGGTGCCGCGGCAGGAAGCGGGAGCGCTTCTGGCCCACGCTGTCGTCGCCGACCTGCTGCTTCAGATCCGCCGTCACGTCGGCCCGCGACAGCCGCAGGGCCGGACCCAGGGCGAAGAAGGCCGTGGCCAGCGTGCAGAAGAACAGCGTTGCCACGATCAGCGCCGGTGACGCTGACGCCTTGAAGAAGATCGTGACCGGCAGGATCGCGCCCAGCGAGCCGACCAGCAGCGTCGTGGACCAGGCGGCGAGGCCCATGCCCAGCACCCCGCCGGCCAGGGCGAGCACGCAGCCTTCGGTCAGAAGCTGGCGCACGATGCGCGCGCGGCCGCCGCCCAGCGCCATGCGGATGGCGAACTCGCGGCGACGCGCGTGGCCGCGGGCCAGCAGCATGCCAGCCAGGTTCAAGCACACCACCAGCAGCACCGCCGTGGTCATGCCGAGCAGCACGACGCTGACCAAGCCGAGTGCGCCCTCGTTCATGGGCGACGTGCTGGTGCCCATGCGCGGCAGCGGGCCCAGGTCCAGGGCCTGGTCCCGCTGCTCGACGGGGAAGGCCTGCTCGAGGCTCTGTCCCAGCGTCTGCATCGCCGCCCGCGCCGTGTCGCGGGACACGCCCTGCTTGAGCCGGGCCACCAGGAACAGGTTGTAGGTGTCGGCGCGCTCCAGGCTGCGCTTCGCCTCGCCCTGGAAGTCGTTGGTCAGGGAGTCGAAGACTCCGAACGGGAAGTAGAGGTCCGGCCCCAGCAGCATGATCGTGCCGGTGAAACCCTCGGGTGCTATCCCCACCACCGTGAAGGGCCGCTCGTTGACCCGGATCGTCTTGCCGACCAGCTCGGGATCGAAGCCCGTTCGCCTCCAGAACGGGTGGCTGGCCACAACCACCGCGACGTTGCTGCCCGGCCGCTCCTCGTCGGCCGTGAAGCCACGGCCCTGCGCCAGCGGCACCCCGAGCACGCCGAAATAGTTGGAGCTGACGATGGCCGAGAAGGAACGGCGCGTCTCCTGTCCCTCGCCGACACCCACCATGCTCAGGTTGTGGGCCAGGACGCCCTGGAACAGGTCGCTGCGCGCCGCGATCTCGCGGTACACGGGGTAGGAGAACGCGCGGCCATCCTCCGGCTTCTTCTTGTCGAGGCTGTAGAGCTGGACGATCTGGTCCGCCTGGGGGAACGGCCGCGCGCTGAACGCCAGGGCGTGCAGCACGCTGAACATCCCGGTGTTGAGCCCGATGCCCAGGCCCAGCAGGGCGATGGCGGCCAGGCTGAACCCCGGTGTCCTCCTGAGCAGGCGCAGGGACAGCTTCAGGTCCTTCAGCAGGCTCATGCCCTGGGGAACGCAGGGCTGGGCCCGGGAGTTCCAGAATCTGGGCCTACGGCAGGACTTCCTCGGCCGCGGCCTGCACCAGGGCCGCCTGGTCGGCTGGGATCTCGACCACGCGGCCGTTGCGCAGCGCGATCCGCGAGGGCAGGCCGACCGGCGAGGCTTCGGTGAGTCCGCCGTAGATCGTCAGCGCGGCGAGGTACGTGCCCAGTTCCGTAGGATGGAACCCGTCCGGCCCGTACAGCTTCAGGCTGCGATCGCGGCGCCAGGCCGCGACCCAGGCGTCACCGGCGGGCAGCAGGATGCCGCCCACGTCCTGTGCGGCCAGGCGGTACGACGCCGCGACGTCGGGGAAGGCCTGGGTGCGATAGCTCTCGGGCCAGACCATGTAGAGGGCCGTGCGGCCGCCCGCTCCCCGGATCACCTCGTCGAAGCGGCGCGTCCATTCGCGCAGGTTGCTGCGGCTGTCGGGCAGCGCCGACGGGCCCTGCTGCAGGACCACGAAGCGAAAGCCGCCGGCGGCGATGCGGTTCTGCGTTCCCAGGTTCCAGTGGTCTTCGAGGGCGACGCCCCCGTAGGTGATGCTGTCCACCGAGAGCCCGTGGCCGCCCGCCGTAGACAGCGCCTCGACCATCAGCGGCAGGTCGTTGCCCTCGGTGAGGCTGTTGCCGACGAACAGCACGCGGTCCGAGCCGGGCGGCGGCGGCGAGAACGCGGGCGCCGGAGACATGGCCGACGCGCCCGGGCCCCCCGGGTTCGATGCGCCCGAACAACTGGCTGCGGCGATCGAGAAGAGAAGCGCTGGGACGCAGTTCAAGCGCGTGAACATCGAGACACCCGCTAGAGGTTAGCGTGTGGCGCGCCAGGGAACGAACGCGCTCACGCGCCTCTGGTAGTCGCGGTAGGCATCGCCGCGGGAACGCAAGGCCTGGGCCTCGGTCGCTGGAATTCCGGTGATGCGGAACAAGAGGAACAGCATCAGAAGCGGAGCGGATGCGGCGATCCAGCCCCGGGGCGCGTGCAGCGCCAGCACAAAGTACGCGACCCAGACCAGCCATTCGAAGAAGTAGTTGGGATGGCGCGACAGGCCCCACAGGCCTGCGGCGCACACGCGGCCGCGGTTGCCTGGCTCGCGCTTGAAGCGCGCGAGCTGGCGGTCCGCCATGGCTTCGCCCAGTAGCGCGACGCCAAACAGCACGGCGCCGCCCAGGTCCCAGGCGTCGAGGGGCCCGCGCCTGTCCAGACACGCGAGCAGGATGGGGATCGAGAGCAGCGCGTTCAGCAGCCCCTGGGCCTGGAAGAACAGGAAGAAGCGACGGCCGAGGCGCCCCGCCCAGTCGCGGCGGAGATGCTGGTAGCGTCCATCCTCGACCGGATGCTGGGCCAGGAGCCGCAGGTGCAGGTGCAGCGCCAGGCGCAGGCTCCACAGGGTCACGAGGCTTGCGCCCAGCACGCGGCGCGGCAGGTAGCCACCGCCCAGCGTAGCGTACATCCATGCGATCGGCGTGAAGTTGGCCGACCAGGCCACGTCCACGACCCCGTAGTTGTCGAGGCGGCGGGCCACCGCGAAACAGCCCGCCATCAGGCCGGCGCACAGCAGCGTCGCCAGCAACAACAGGCCCGCGAAGCTCACGGGCCGATCCTAGCGTGTTGGAGGCCTCGCGGCCCACGGTTATCCTGAGGCGTGAGCACAGCGCCCCACGGCTTCCTGCGCGTCGCGGCGGCCGCGCCACGCCTGCGCGTGGCCGACCCGCAGACCAACGCGCGCTTCGCCCTCGAGGTGATCCAGCAGGCCCGCTCGCGCGGCGTGCAGGTGCTGGTGTTCCCCGAGTTGGGCCTGCCGGGCTACACCTCCGGCGATCTCTTCTTCAACCTGCGCACGCTGGTCGGCGGAGCCGAGCGGGCGCTCGGACAGATCCTGGACGCGACGCGCGACACGCCGATGCTGATGGCCCTGGGCCTGCCGGTGCACGCCGACGGCCAGCTCTTCAACGCCGCGGCGCTCGTGCAGGCGGGCCGGGTGCGGGGCGTGGTGCCCAAGTCCTTCATCCCGGGGTACAAGGAGTTCTACGAGGAGCGCTGGTTCTCCTCGGCCCGGGACGCCCTGTCGGGCGAGGTCACGCTGTGCGGGCAGCGGGCGCCCTTCGGCATCGACCTGCTGTTCGACATCGCGGGCGAGCCCGGCGCCACCATCGCGGCCGAAATCTGCGAGGACCTGTGGGTGCCGGTGCCGCCCTCGAGCTACCACGCGGTGGCGGGGGCGACCGTGCTCCTCAACCTGTCGGCTTCGAACGACGTGGTGGGGAAGGCCGACTACCGCCGCCAGCTCGTGGAGGTGCAGTCCGCGCGCACGTTGTCGGCCTACGTGTATGCCGGGTGCGGCGTCCACGAGAGCACCACCGACGTCGTGTTCTCGGGCCACCTGCTGATCGCGGAGCTCGGCAACCTGCTCGCGGAGGGGCGCCGCTTCCGGCGCGACGATTCGCTGGCCGTGACCGACGTGGACGTCGAGCGCCTGCTGGTGGAGCGCGCGCGCCAGAACTCCTTCGGCGACACCGCGCACCAGATCCAGCGCTCCTACCGTCGCATAGCGCTCGACCCGATGCCCGTGGACCCCGGGCGCCCGCTGGTGCGCCGCATCGAGCCGCATCCCTTCGTCCCGAAGGATCCCGCCACCCGCGACGCGCGCTGCGAGGAGGTGTTCGCGGTGCAGACGGCCGGGCTGGCCAAGCGCCTCGAGCACACCGGGCTGCGCCGCGTGGTGCTGGGCCTCTCGGGCGGCCTCGACTCCACCCTGGCCTTCGTCGTGTGCGTGCGCACCTTCGACCTGCTCGGCCTGCCGCGCAGGGGCATCCTCGCTGCGTCGCTGCCCGGGCCCGGCACCACGAGCCTGACCCACGGCAACGCCCAGCGGCTGGCCGAGGCCTTCGGCGCCGAGCTGCGCGAGATCGACATCCGCGCGGCCTGCGCCCAGCACATCCGCGACATCGGCCTCGATCCCCAGGACACCCGGAGCGCGACGTACCAGAACCTGCAGGCGCGCGAACGGACGCAGGTGTTGATGGACCTCGCGAACATGGAGGGGGGCCTGGTGGTCGGCACCGGCGACCTGTCGGAGCTGGCGCTGGGCTTCTGCACGTTCGCGGGCGACCACATGGCCATGTACAACGTGAACGCCACCATCCCGAAGACCCTGGTGCGGCACCTGGTGGCGTGGGTGGCCGGCCACCACGCCGAGGGCGAGGCGCGCGGGGTCCTGGAATCGATCCTGGCGACGCCCGTGTCGCCGGAGCTGACGCCGCCCGCCGCCGACGGCAGCGCGTCCCAGAAGACCGAGGACCTGATCGGCCCCTACGAGCTGCACGACTTCTTCCTGTGGGCGACGCTGCGGCTGGGGGCCGGGCCGCGCAAGATCCTGTTCCTGGCGCACCAGGCCTTCTCGGAGCGCTACGACGACGCCACGCTGCGCCGCTGGCTGCGCACCTTCATCGAGCGCTTCTTCTCGCAGCAGTTCAAGCGCTCGGCCCTGCCCGACGGACCCAAGGTCGGCTCGGTGAGCCTGTCGCCGCGGGGCGACTGGCGCATGCCCTCGGACGCGTCGCCCGACGCCTGGCTGCGCGAGCTGGAAGGCTGAAGGGAAGCCGAGGCGGGCGCTATAATCGCGCGCTCCTAGATGAAGACCGACATCCGCACCATCCACATCGCCGACATCGAGCTGCCGCCCGAGATGCACCGGCTGCGGGACCTGGCCTACGACCTCTGGTGGACCTGGAGCCCACAAGCCACGCGCCTGTTCGCCTGGATCGACCCCGACCACTGGCGCCGCTACCACAACCCCGTGGAGCTGCTGATCAACGTGGAGCCGCACCAGTGGGCGCGCCTTCTGGCCGACCCGGAGTTCCGGGAGAGCTACGCGAGTGTCGTGCAGGCCAACGACGCCTACCGGCAGCGCCGCCGCTGGTTCCAGGAGCAGCACCCGGATTTCCCAGGAACCATCGCCTACTTCTCGATGGAGTTCGGGATCCACGAGTCCTTGGGCGTGTACTCGGGCGGCCTCGGCGTGCTGGCCGGCGATCACTGCAAGGCGGCCAGCGACCTGGGCGTGCCGCTGGTGGGCGTGGGCCTCTTGTACCAGGCCGGCTACTTTCGGCAGACCGTGGACGCCGACGGCTTCCAGCAGCACATCTACCCGCACTACGACTTCGCGCGCCTGCCGGTGCTTCCGGTGGAGGCGGCGGGCGGCGGCGTGCTCACGGTGCCCATCGACCTGCCGGGCCGCGTCGTCCACGCCGCGGTGTGGAAGGCGCAGGTGGGCAACGTGCCGGTGCTGATGCTCGACACCGACATCCCGCTCAACGACCCGGCCGACCGGCCGATCACCGGCATCCTTTACGTGCGCGGCCGCGACATGCGCCTGACCCAGGAGATCGTGCTCGGCATCGGCGGCGTGCGCGCCCTGGGTGCCTTGGGCATCGCCCCTGTGGCCTGGCACATGAACGAGGGCCACGTGGCGTTCCTGAACCTGGAGCGAGCGCGGGAGCGCGTGCTGCGCGGCGACGCCCTGGCCGAGGCGCTGAAGGCGGTGGCCCGCAACTCGGTGTTCACCACCCACACGCCGGTGCCCGCGGGCAACGAGTCCTTCGACCGGGAGCTGGTGCGGCGCACGCTGGAGCCCTGGGTGCGCGACGTGGGCTGCACACCCGAAGAGGTTCTGGCCCTCGGCTCCGAGAACGGCAACTTCAACCTCACGGTGCTGGCGATCCGGCTGTCGCGCAACACCAACGGCGTCAGCCAGCTCCACGGGCAGGTCAGCTCAGCGATGTGGCGCCACCTGTGGCCGGGCAACCCCGAGCACCCGGTCGGCGCCGTCACCAACGGCGTGCACACCGGCACCTGGATCGGGCCCGAGATGCGCGGCCTGTATACCCAGCACATCGGCGCCGACTGGGAGGATCACCTGCTGGACCCCGAGGTCTGGAAGAAGATCTACGGCGTGCCCGACGCCGAGCTGTGGGCGGCCCACCGCTCGCAGAAGGAGCGCCTGATCCGCTTCGTCCGCGAGCGCGTGCGGGTGCAGAGCGCGCGCCACGGCCTGGGCCCCGACGACCTGCGCACGGTGGAGGCCCTGCTCGACCCCGAAGCGCTGACCATCGGCTTCGCGCGCCGCTTCGCCACCTACAAGCGCGCCGTGCTGCTGGTCTCGGACATGGACCGCCTGCGCGCTCTCTTGGGCGACAAGGACCGGCCTGTGCAGTTCCTGTTCGCCGGCAAGGCGCATCCCGCCGACCGCGCGGGCCAGGACCTGATCAGGCGCTTGTTCCTGCTCACCCAGGGCGAGCTGAAGGGCAAGTTCGTATTCCTCGAGGACTACGACATGGAGATGGGCCGCATGCTGGTCCAGGGCTGCGACGTGTGGCTCAACACGCCGCGCCGCCCCCAGGAGGCGTCGGGGACCAGCGGCCAGAAGTCGCCCATCAACGGCGGCGTCAACCTCAGCATCCTCGACGGCTGGTGGGCCGAGGCGTATCGCACCGACAACGGCTGGGCGATCGGCGACGGCACGGTGCTGCCCGAGGTCGAGGCCCAGGACAAGGCCGACGCCGACGCGCTCTACGACCTGCTCGAGAAGGACGTCGTCCCGCGCTTCTTCGAGCGGGAGGCGGGCCTCCCGACTCGCTGGATCGCCACCATGAAGGCGTCCATCGACTCGATCACGCCCGCCTACTCGGCCCACCGCATGGTGCGCGACTACGCCGAGGGCATCTACCTCCCGGCCGTGGGGCGCGAGTCGTAGGCTCGTGCCGGCGTCGGCGTACTGGCGCTGTCCGATCTGCCTCCGGCGCGTGCCGGACAAGGTCGCGGAGTGCTACTGCGGGCGCACGCGCCAGGCGAGCGACGGGCCCGACGAGGACGACCAGCCGAAGCCCGCCGGCGCGGCACAGCTCCTGGCCCTGGTGGCCCTCGTCGGCGCGGGGGCCCTGGCGTACGTGACGATCGGAAGGGAACGACCCGTTCCCGTCGCCTCCGCGTCTCCCGCCAGCTCCCAGGGCGCGCAGGATGCGGGCCGATCCTTCGCGCCGGTGGTCACGCCCCATCCGGAGAACACCATGCCCGCCGGCTGGACGCCGGCGCCGCCCTCGACACAGCCCGCAACCCCGAGGCCGCCTGCGGCGTCGGAATCCCTCGACGACGACGGTGTCGACGCGCGTCGCGAATCGGGGCGGCTCGCCTACGAAGCCGCGGCCGCAAACCTCCAGGGCCGCATGGACCAATTGCGCCGTCGCGTCGAGAACCTCGACCGTTCGTGCAGCGGCTTGACTCAAATCCGCGGCTGCGACAGCCTCCGCGACGACTTGGCACGGGCGGCCGACGGCCTCCGCGAGGTCGCCGAGGGCGCCGAGGAGGCCGCGCGACGCTCCTGGGTCGATCCCGGATTCATCCGCGAGGTGCGGGAACGCTACTCGATTCGCGACGGCGACGTGGACGCGCTGTTGAATGAAGTCGACGCGGCGCTCAAGCGGTAGAGGGTGAGGCGGACTTGGCAGGGGGCGTAGACTGGGTGCCCCGGCCGGTACAGGATTGGAACCCGCTACCCGAGCGACCGCCGCGGTTCCGAGACACAACGAGATGGTTGTGCCCGTCGTGAACCGCGTCTGCAAGGATCTCGGAGTCCCGAGGCCTGGGGCGTGAGGTCAGCGAACGGATCGGCGGACATCAGGAGTGGTCAAGCTGCAAGAGCGTGGGCTGAGGCGGCGGCGAAGCTTGACGTTGGTGAACGCGAGATCTCCTCGTATCGGGTCCTTGTGCTTGGCGGCGGCCCTGCTCTGGGCGCTGCCGACGCTCGCGTTCGCCAACTGTCGATCCTGCTGTACTTAGCCATCCACTTCGACGGGATCGTCGCGAAGTTCCTGGCGTGAGGGTGATGTGACGATCCTGGACTGCATCGGCCGGACGCGGCTCATTCCGCTGCGGCAGATGGTGCCGGAGCGCAGCGCGCGGATCCTGATCAAGCTGGAGTACGAGAACCCGACGGGGAGCATGAAGGACCGCATGGCCCTCGCCATGGTCGAGGCGGCCGAGGCCGACGGACGGCTGCGGCCGGGCGGCTCAGTGGTCGAGTACACCGGCGGCAGCACGGGCGTGTCGCTCGCCTTCGTCTGCGCCGCGAAGCGCATCCCACTGCAGATCGTGACGTCCGACGCGTTCAGCAGGGAGAAGCGGGACCACATGACGGCGCTCGGCGCGAAGCTCACGCTCGTCCCCAGCCCGACCGGCGGGACGACGAAGGCCCTCACGCTCGAGATGATCGAGGTGGCGCGAAGGCTCGCATCCGCCCCGGGCAGTTACTGGACGGACCAGTTGAACAACATGGACCAGCTCTCCACCTACCAGCGCATGGGCGAAGAGATCCGGGAGCAGACGGTCGGGCGCTTGAGCAGCTTCGTGCAGAGCGTCGGCACCGCCGGCTCGCTACGGGGGATCGGCCAGACGCTTCGCGCCCACGACGCGGCCGTGCGCATCGTCGCGGTCGAGCCCGAGGAGTCGGCCGTGCTGTCGGGCCGGCCGAGCGGCTCCCACAGGATCGAAGGCACCGGCGCCGGCTTCGTGGTGCCGTTGTGGAAGGACGGACTCGCCGACGAAATCCAGACGGTATCGACCCAGGAGGCGATGGCGACCGCCCGACGCCTGGCGCGGCAGGAGGGCATCTTCGCCGGCACCTCCACGGGCGGAAACGTCGCGGCGGCGCTGCGAGTCGCCGAGCGTCTGGGGCCAGACCACACGGTGGTCACGCTGGCGGTGGACTCGGGTCTCAAATACCTGAGCACCGCCCTCTACTCCGAGGGCTGAAGGCGAGTCGCCTTACTGACCCGCCGCTTCGAAGCGCTTGCGGGCCTCGATGAACGCCTGGTAGATCCGGGTGCGCTCGGCGAAGATGCTGCGGAACACCGAGTCGGAGGAGGCCGTCTCGCGTGAGTTGATCACCAGGTCGGCCTGGCAGGCCCAGGCCTGGATGCCGTCGCCGGTCTTGAACTCGTCGCCCACCAGGACCAGGAACAGCGAGCGCCGCGCGTCGGAGCCCAGGCGCGCGATGCGCTGGTACAGGCTCTCCTTCATCGCGGTGCCCACGACCCGGGCGGTGACCACCACGTCGTAGACGCCCTGTTCCAGCAGGCGGCCGCCCTCGGCCGGGTCGTCGAAGGTGTCCACCTCGTAGCCCACGCGCGTCAGCACCAGGGTCATGGCGCCCGCCTGGCTCTTCTCGTTCAGCGCGATCAGGGCGCGGTCGTCGCTGGTGTCCACCTTGCCCGTGGTCATCTCGCGGCGCACCTGGGCCATCATCTGCGCGCGCATTTCTTCGTTCGCGGGCGCCGGGCTTTCGGCCGGCTCCGGGGCCGGCGCTGGCGGCGGTTCGGGGGCTGGCGCCGCCGCCGCGCCCTTGCCGGGGAAGCGCACCATGCTCTGGCACTTCGGGCACTTCACCTGGAAGGGGCGGTCGGGGACCTTGGCGTCGTCGACGCTGATGCGGTTGCCGCAGCTCGGGCAAGTGGCCTGCACGCTCTACCTCTCGATCAGATCGTCGAATTCCGACTTCGGACCCGGCTTGCGCGAGGCGGGAGCCGGCGGCGCTTCCTTGGCCTTGATCGCCGGCCCCGCGTCGTGTCCGCTCTGGGTCTCGAGGCGCAGTTGCAGGTTGGTGCGGTTGGTCGCGAAGGACAGTCCCAGCTCCTTGTCCATCTCGCCGGAATTGATCAAGCGCTCCAGCTCGTGGTCGAAGCTCTGCATGCCTTCGAGGATGCCGTCGTCCATGGCGTCGATCAGGCTCTTGCCCTCGCGCTCGCCCTCCTGGACGTACTCGCGGGTGCGGGCCGTGGAGCGCAGGATCTCGCACACCGCCAGGCGCCCGCCGCCCTTCTTGGGCACCAGGCGCTGCGACACGATCCACTTGAAGGACTGGGAGAAGCGCGTGCGCACCTGGCGCTCCTCGTTCTTCGGGAACACGCCGACGATGCGGTCGATGGTCTTGGCCGCGTCGATGGTGTGCAGCGTCGAGAGCACCAGGTGGCCCGTCTCCGAGGCCTCCAGGGCGATCGAGATCGTCTCCACGTCGCGCATCTCGCCGACCAGGATCACCTTGGGCGCCTGGCGCAGGGCGGCGCGCAGGGCCAGGGCGAAGGTGTGGGTGTCGGCGCCCACCTCGCGCTGGTTGATGGTCGCGGTGTGGTGCGGGTGCAGGTACTCGATCGGGTCCTCGATCGTGATGATGTGCACGGCCTTGTCGCGGTTCAGCTTGTTGATGACCGCGGCCAGGGTCGTGGACTTGCCCGAGCCCGTGGGGCCCGTCACCAGCACGATCCCGTTGCGCTCGCGGATGATCTCGTTGAGCTGGGGCGGCAGGCCCAGCTCCTCCACGGTCGGGATCTTGTTGGGGATCACGCGCAGCACCACGGAGTAGCTGCCGCGCTGGGCGAACACGTTGACGCGGAAACGCGTGCGCTTGGGCAGGGCGTAGGAAAGGTCCACCGAGCCGGTCTTGACCAGCTTGTCGGCCAGGTCGCGCTTGCCCTGCAGGAGGCGCATGGCGATCTGCTCGGTCTGGTAGGGCAGCAGCCGCTCGATCCCGGCGTACGGGACGGGGCGCAGCGAGCCATCCACCTCGACCTGCGGCGGCCGGCCGACGGAGAGGTTCAGGTCGGAGATCCCGGGCGCGGCGTCCAGCATCGTCTCGAGAAGGGGATCGAGATCGAAGTACGGCATGGAAGCCTCCCTCTATCGAAGCGGCCGGATGATACTCCAAACCTGCATGCTATGCTGCGCGCGCCACCGACCATGCTCGAGACCCTGGACCTCGAGGCGAAGGTTCCCCGCGCGCGCCTTTCGCGCGTGCTGCCGGGCCTGCAAGACCGCCTGCGCCAGCTCCAGTACGAGGTGAAACGGGCCGAAGTGCCCACGATCGTACTGTTCGAGGGCTGGGATGGCGCCGGCAAGAGCACGGTGATCCAGCGCCTCACCCGCTGCCTCGACCCCCGGGCCTTCCGCGAATACCCCGGCGCGCCGCCTTCGGAGCTGGAGAAGCGCTACCACTTCCTGTGGCGATATCAGGCGCGGTTGCCCGAGGACGGCCAGATGGCGTTCTTCGACCACTCCTGGTACAGCCGCGTGCTGGTGGAACGCGTCGAGAAGTTCGTGCCAAGGAAGCAGTGGTCGCTGGCCTACGGCCAGATCAACGAGTTCGAGCGCTGGCTGTGCGACGACGGCCAGATGCTGGTCAAGTTCTTCCTGCACATCTCGCAGCAGGAGCAGAAGCGGCGCCTGCGCGCGATGGAGAAGGACCCCGTTGAGCGCTGGAAGGTCCAAAGGGAGGACTGGCGGCGCAACAAGCGTTACGAGAAGTGGGCCGAGGCGGCCGAGGACATGCTCGCCAAGACCGACACGCCCCATGCGCCCTGGACGCCCGTGGCCGCGACGGACTTCCGGCACCTGCGCCTGACCGTGTTCCAGACCCTGGTCACCCGCCTCGAGCAGGCCCTCGTCCAGCGCCAGAGCGCGCCGGCCGAGGTCAGCCGCACGCGCCTGGCGCAGGAGACCACCAAGGTCGAACGCGGCCGGCGCGAGAAGGCCGAGGCGGCCCTGGTGCGCAGCGTGGCCAAGGACGCGGGCCTGCCCCTGGAGGACGAGGCCTGATGCTGGAGCGCGTGGAGCTGGGCAGCCGGCTCGAGGAGAAGGAGTACAAAAAGCGCGAGGGAGCGCTGCAGGTCCGCCTGCGCGAGCTGCAGTTCGCGATGTACGCGGACCAGGTCCCGGTGCTGGCGCTGTTCGAGGGCTGGGACGCGGCCGGCAAGGGCGGAGCGATCAAGCGCATCACCGAGACCCTGGAGCCGCGCGGTTACACGGTCTCGTCGTTCGCAGCACCCCGCGGCGAAGAGAAGACCCATCATTATCTATGGCGCTTCTGGAAGACCCTGCCCCGCGCCGGCCACCTGGGCATCTTCGACCGCTCCTACTACGGGCGCGTGCTGGTGGAGCGCCTCGAGGGCTTCTGCGCCGAGTCCGAATGGAAGCGCGCGTTTCGCGAGATCAACGAGTTCGAGGCGCACCAGCAGAGCTTCGGCATGGCGATCTGCAAGTTCTGGCTGCACATCTCCAAGGAGGAGCAGTTGCGGCGCTTCAAGGAGCGCGAGCGCGACCCTTTTCGTTCCTGGAAGCTGACGCCCGAGGACTGGCGCAACCGGGCGCGCTGGGACGAGTACGCCGGCGCCGTCGAGGACATGCTGGCGCGCACCTCGACTCCGGTAGCGCCCTGGACCGTGGTGCCGGCCGACGACAAGTACTTCGCGCGGGTGACGGTGCTTCAGACCCTGGTCGCCGCCATCGAGCGCGCGGTGGAGTAGTCGCATGAGCGTCCGGGCCGCGGTCCTGGCGCAACCCGGCAGCGTTCCCGAGATCCGCGAGTTCCAGGCACCGCACGCCGCGGCGGGCGGCGCCGTGCTCGAGATGGTCGCGAGCGAGGTGTGCGGCACCGACGTCCACCTGCAGCGCGGCCAGCTCGCCGGCGTGCCGTGGCCGATCATTCCCGGCCACGTCAGCGTGGGCCGCGTGCTCGAGGCGAACGGCTTCCTGCTCGACGTCGAAGGCCGCTCGATCGAGCCCGGGCGCCTGGTCACTTTCTACGACGTGTTCGGCGCCTGCGGCGCGTGCTGGCACTGCCTGGTCGCGAAGGCGGCCACGCGCTGCCCAAAGCGCCGCGTGTACGGCATCACCACCAGCGCCAACGAAGGCCTGCTGGGAGGCTGGGCCGAACGCATCGAGCTGCGGCCGGGCGTGCGCGTGCTGCCGCTGCCCGACGGACTCGACGCCCTCGACTTCATGGGCGGAGGCTGCGGCCTGCCCACGGGGTTCCACGCGGTGGAACGGGCGGGCGTGGCGCTCGCCGACACGGTGGTCGTGCAGGGGACCGGGCCGGTCGGGCTGAACGCTGCGATCTTCGCGCAGCTCGCCGGGGCCGCGCGCGTGCTGGCTGTCGGCGCGCCCGCGGCCCGTCTCGAAGCGGCCCGTCGCCTGGGCGCCGAGGACGTGCTCGACGTCGCGGCCGTGCCCGACCCCAGGGCGCGCGTGTGCTGGGTACTCGATCGCACGGCCGGCCGCGGGGCAGACGTCGTGATCGAGGCGTCGGGAAACCCGGCGGCCGTGGTCGAGGGCCTGGAGATGGTGCGCGACGCGGGCCGGTACCTGGTGGTGGGGCAGTACACCGACGCCGGCGACGCCACCCTCAATCCGCACCGCCACCTGAACCGCCGCCACGTGACGCTGCTCGGCTGCTGGGGCTACGAGTACACGCACCTGCACCGCGCCCTGCTCCTGATGGCGAGGCACAACGGGCGCTTCCGCTGGCGCGAGCTCGTCACCCGCGAGTACCGCCTGGCCGATGCGGCCCAGGCGCTGGAGGACATGGCGCAGCTGAGAGTCGTGAAGGCCCTGATCCGCCCCTGACCGTCAGGCCAGGCCGTCGTCTGCCGGGATCGGAGCCGTCCAGTCGATCGGCTCGCCCAGCGCCGGCGCCGCCTACTCCGAAGGACCCGCGTAGACCGCGCTGCGCTGGACGTCCTGGTACTTGACCGAGGCGACGTCGAAGGCCTCGATGTTCGCCAGCAGCTTCGTGAAGGTCTGGTCGAAGGAGGGCAGGGTCTTGCGCGCCCGCGTCAGCGGCGTCGTGCGCGCGAGCACGAAGTTCTTCACGAACGGGTGCTTGATGCCGCGCTTCGCGAGGGCGGCCACGGTCGCGCCGAGCGCCGTGTCCACGGCGCGCACCTTCTCGGCGCGCTCGTCGCGCACCGGCAGCGTCTTGCCGAAGTTGCCCTCCAGGAACCTGTCCACGCGCTTCAGAATCGGCGCGAAGGCGCCGCCCGCGAAGCGCTTGTTCTGCTCGTAGAGCAGGCCGAGGGTGACGAGGTGGGGCGCCTCGAACTCGAACGCGAAGTCCTGCTCGCCCCTTCTCGGCTGCTCCGCGGCCAGCCCGCGGTACATGCGGATCACCTCCAGCGAGCGTTCCTTCAGGTTGTGGGCCTTCTCGGTGTTGAGCGCCAGGATCTGGAACGCCACGTGGGCTTCCGCGATCAGGATCGCCGGAACCTGGGTCGCCTTCAGCTTTTGCAGCACGGTCAGCCGGTGGTGGCCGTTGGGCGTCCAGTACACGCCCGGACGCGGCGACACCACGACGATCGGGTCCACGAAGCGGCCGACCTTCTTCACCACGTCCTGCAGGCGCTTCGCATGGGTGGGGGAGAGGTCGCGCTGGTACGGCGTCGGCGCCACCGACTCGATCGGCAGCAGCACGAAGGCTTGCCACGCCTCGCCGACCGGCTCGCGGTACGCTGCCAGCGTCACGCCTCCGTCGGCGGCTACCTGGTCGAGCAGCTCGCGGAGCTTCTTCGGAGGCTCCTCGTCCGGGTGCCGGCCGTAGCTCATCGAGCCGCGATTGTAGCCTCGGCCAGGTCCATGCCCCGCTCGGCCGCCACGGGACCTCCCGCGAGCCAGGCCGCGACGGTCTCGATCGCCTCGACGACGCGCGGCCCGGGACGGTTCAGGTACGCGTTGCCGTCGAGCAGCAGGACGCGCGGCGCCAGCGCATGCAGGGCCTTCGCGAAGGCCAGGGATTCGCGGCGGGTGCGGTGGAGGTCGAAGCCGCAGGCCGCGACCACGATCGCGTCGGGGCGCAGCGCGGAGATCTCGTCCCAGGTCGCGTACGGCGAACGGTCGCCGGGCAAGGGACCGAGGGGGATGCCGCCCGCGGCCTCGATCGCCTCGGGCACCCAGTGCCCGGCCAGCATCGGCGGAGCGAGCCATTCGACCACCGCCACGCGCGGCCGCTCGGCCGGCCGCCTCAGGCGCACGGCGTCCACCCGGGCCCTCAGCCCGGCGCCCAGGCGCGCGCCGCGCTCGTGCACGCCGCAGGCGTCGGCGACGCGCTCGACGTCGTCGAAGATGTGCCCGAGACGCTTCGGCAGCAGCGAGACGACCTGCGCCTCGCTCGCGATCCGGCACAGCGTGCCCAGCACCTGCTCCTTCGAGATCGCGCACACATCGCAGGCCTCCTGCGTCACCACCACGTCGGGCCGCAGCGCCGCGAGCCGCTCCTCGTCGAGGGCGTAGATGGGCAGCCGCTCCCCCACGATGCGCTGCACCTCGCGGTCGAGGACGTCGCTGGGCTGCGACGTGTCGAGGCGCGAGCGCGTGAGCGCCGGCAGCTCGAGGACGTCCTCGGGGAAGTCGCACTCGTGGGAGCGGCCGACCAGGCAGTCGGCCAGGCCCAGCGCCGAGACGATCTCGGTGGCGGCCGGGAGCAGGGAGACGATCCTCACTTCTCCACCTCCTCGAAGCTGTAGAGCGGGCCGGAGACTCCGGGCAGCGCGTGGCCGCGGACGCGCACACCGAAGGCATCAGCGGCGGCCGGGCTCTGGAGGACGTCGTCGGGGCGGCCTTCGGCGGCGATGCGCCCGCCGGCCACCAGCACCATGCGCTCGGCCCAGCGCGCGGCCTGGGCCAGGTCGTGGATCACCGCGAGCACCGCCACGCCGCAGCCCCGCACTTCGTCGAGGACGCGGAACAGGGCCAGCTCGTGGCCGATGTCGAGGTGGGCCGCGGGCTCGTCGAGCAGCAGCACGCGCGGCTCCTGGGCCAGGCCGCGGGCCAGGGCGGCGAGCTGGCGCTCGCCGGCCGAGAGCGTCCCCAGCGAGCGATCGGCCAGCGCTTCGATCCCGGTCTGGCGCAGCGCGCGCGTCACGGCGCCCGTGTCCGACTCGGTGAACGGGCGAAACGGGCCGCGGTGCGGGTAGCGGCCCAGGGCGACACGGTCGCGCACGGTCAGGGCCGACAGGCCCTCGGACTCTGGCGCCACGAGCGCGACCGCCCGCGCCAGCGCCTCGCGGTCCCACTCGGCCACGGGCCGATCCATCAGGCGCACCTCGCCCTCACGCGGGCGCAGCAGGCCGGCCAGCACCCCCACCAGCGTGGACTTGCCCGCGGCGTTGGGGCCCACGAGCGCCAAGGCTTCGCCGGCGTGAAGCGACAGGCTCACGTCGTGGAGCACGGCGCGCGCGCCGCGCGCGGCGTGGACGCTTCGCGCCTCCAGCAGCACCGGCTTCACGCGCGCCCCTCGCCGCGCCGGATCGCCAGCAGGAAGTAGGGCGCGCCCACGAACGCGGTGACGGAGCCGAGAGGCAGCTCGATGCGCGCCGACAGCGAGCGCGCGCCGAGGTCGGCCAGCACCACGAGTGTTGCGCCTCCCAGGAAGGCGGCGGGCAGCAGACGCCGCGACACCGGCCCGACCAGCGGACGCAGCGCGTGGGGCGCCAGCAAGCCGACGAACGGCACCGAGCCGGCCACGGCGGTCGCTGCACCGGCCACCAGGGCGGCGCCCGCGAAGAACGCCAGACGGGTCGCGTGAACGGGAAGCCCCAGCGAAGCGGCCTCGTCCTCGCCGAGGGAGAGCAGGTCCAGGGGCCGCGACAACGCCCACAGCAGCAGGCAACCCGCCAGCACGCATGCGCCGCCGAAGCCCAGGTGCGGCCAGCTCCGCCCCTCCAGGCCGCCCGCGAGCCAGAACAGCACGGTCTTGACGCGGAACTCCTCGGTCGCGACCAGCAACATCGAAAGCCCGGCGCTGGCCACGGCCGAGACCGCGAGGCCGGTGAGCAGCAGGCCGTGCAGCGTCGCTCGTCCCGCGGCGTGGGCCAGGGCGTACACCAGGAGCAGAGCGGCCAGGGCGCCGCCAAAGGCCGCCGCGGGCAGCGCGAGGAACACCTGTGAGGCCCAGCCCGCGTTCACCGCGACGACGGCCCCGAGAGCGGCGCCGGAGCTGACGCCCAGCAGGCCAGCATCCGCCAGCGGGTTGCGGAACACCGCCTGCAGCGTGGCGCCGACCACCGCCAGGCCGCCGCCCACCACCGCCGCCAGCAGCACGCGGGGCAGGCGCACGTTCCACAGGATCGAGTGATGCGCGGCCTCGAGGGGCGCGAGGCCCAGGATGCCCGAGAGCGGAAGGCGCACGCTGCCCATGGCGATCGCGACTGCCAGCGCGAGCGGCAGCGCCGCGAGCAGCAGCAGCAGGGTGCGCCGGGGCGTCAGGGCACGCCTCCGAAGCGTCCGGGGTGCAGGCGTCGGGCGAGGTCGAGACACGCGTCGGCGCTGTACTGGCTGAGCGCGACCAGCAGCCGGTTGGGCATGGCCACCACGCGGTCCTCGCGCACGGCCCGCAGGGCGCCGAGCAGCGGGTGCGCGCGGACCGAGTCGATCGCGTCGGGCCAGGTCGTCACCAGCACCACGTCGGGATCGGCCACGAAGGCGCGCTCGGCGCCCGGCGGCGCGATCCCGGAGACGCCCAGCTCGCGGCCGACGTTGCGGCCGCCGCCGCACTCGATCAGCGAGCCGATGGCGGTGTCGGCGCCGGCGGTCATGCCGCCGGACCAGTAGAGGACCCGCGGCCGCTTCGCCCCTTCGAGGTTCCGCGCGACGGCCGCAAGCGTCGCGTCGTAGTCCTCGACCAGTCGTGCCGCGCCTTTCTCCTCGCCCACGGCGCGCCCGAGGTCCAGGATCGCCTGGCGCACGCCGGCCAGGGAGGCGAGGCCTTGCATGCGGTGCACGCGGATCTTCGACTGCTCGAGCAGGCGTTGGGCGTCGGCGTCCGTGTACTCCGACACGATCACCAGGTCCGGCGCCAGCGCCACCAGCTGCTCGAGGTCCAGCTTCGGGAAGCGCCGGGCCGTGCGGGGGACCTTGCCTGCGACGTTGGACGAATCCGGGTCGTCGGCCCAGCGCGTGACTCCCACCAGGCGCTGCGGCGGCAGGATCGCCGAGAGCACCTCGTCGGCCGACAGGTTCAAGGACGCGACGCGCCGAGGAGGCGCCGCCGCCAGGGCGGGGAGCGCGATGCAGGCGAGGGCGAGGGCGACGCGACTCATGACGACACGAGCAGCGCGCGCGCGCGGTGTGGTCACGGACGCGCGTCGAAACGCAGGCCAGCCCGCAGGCTGCGGCCCAGGGCGGGGTAGCCGAGGGCCTCCTGGTACTCGCTGTCGGCCAGGTTCTCGCCGGCCACAAAGGCAAAGAAGCCGTGGCCCAGCTTCACGCGCAGGCGCGCGTCGACGCGGGAGTGGCCCTCGTTCTCGGTGAGGCCGAGGCCCAGGAAGTCGCTGTCGCTGCGGCCGCCGACCAGCAGCAGCGTGAAGCCCCCCGAGACGCGCCCGGCCCTGGCGCGCGCCGACAGCGAGCCCGAGTGCTTCGGCCGGCGCAACAGGGCGGCGCCGTTGGCGTACACCGGGTCGAAAGCGCTCCCGCTCTCGAGGATCTCCCCGTCGAGGTAGGTGTACTCGGCCGCGAGGGAGACGCGCTCGCTCGGCGCGGCCTCGAGCTCCAGCTCGAGGCCCTGCGCACGCGTGCGGCCGAGGTTGACGTAGCTGCCCTCGAAGGTGTCGAAGTCCACCACCTGGTAGGCGATCTGGTCGCGGTAGTCGTGGTGGAAGAAGGTGGCTTCGCCACGCAGGCGGCCCTGGAACAAGCGCTGCTCCAGGCCGGCGTCGAAAGTGCGGCTGCGCTCGGGCTTCAGGTCGGGGTTGCCCCGGGCGAAGAACGAGACGCCGTAGCTCTGGAAGAAATCGGGCTCCTTGATTCCGGCGCCGGCCGAGGCGCGCAGTGTGGTGGCGTCCGCGCCGCCGCGCACGCGCACGGCGAGCGCAGCGCGGGGCACGGCGCGAGTGCCGTAGCTGTCGTTGCGCTCGACGCGGCCGCCGAGCGTGAGGTGGGTGCGCGCGCCGATCACCAGGCGATCCTGGGCGTACACGCCGAAGTTGGTCCGCGTGGGTTCCAGCAGCTCCTCGCCGCGAAAGCCCAGCGCCCCGGTCTCGTGCTCCAGGTCCACACCGCCCGTCAGCAGGTGGCGGCCGGCCTGCGCCTCGAGCTGGTAGCCGACGGACAGCCGCTCGGTGTCGTTCTGGAACCCGTCGGGGTTGGGGAAGTCGAATAGCGTGAAGGACCCTACGTGTTCGCCATCGGTCGGCACGTAGGAGCCGGAATCCAGTGGGTTCAGCGAGAGCTGGTCGCTGGTGGCGATCCCGGCGTGCAGCGCGTGGGCGAACTGCCCCTGCTGCGTCCGCAGCTCGAACCCGCCGACCAGGTCGCTGCGCTCGAAGGACGCGTCGAGATCGGGCCTGCCGTAAGCCGTCGGACCGGGAGTGCCGAGTGTCGAATCGAAGGCGCGCAGCACCAGGCGTGCCTGCGTGGCGTCGCCCAGCGCCGCGCCCGCGGACAGGGCCCCGCTCGTCTCCTCGAAGGCGTTGTTCGGCGCTTCGTTGTCGGTCGAAAGCCACAGGCCGCCCAGGCTCCAGTCGAAGCGGCCCGAGCGGCCCGAAGCGCCGGCTTCGCCGCGGCGCCAGGCGAAGTCGCCGGCCTCGGCCGCGGCCCGCAGCTCGGTGCCGTCGCCGGCCTTGCGGGTGACGAGGTGGACGACGCCCGCCAGCGCGTCGGTTCCGTACAGGCTGCTGGCGGCGCCGCGCACCACCTCGACGCGCTCCAGCTCCAGGGGCAGCACCGCCCCGAAGTCGTAGGCGCCGCCGGGCTGGTTCACCGGAACCCCGTCGATCAAGATGCGGGCGAAGCGCGACTCGCCGCCGCGCACGAACGCCGAGCCCTGGGATCCGACGCCGCCCGTGCGCGCCACGTCCACACCGGGCGCCTCGCGGAGCAGGTCGAGCAGCGCCGGCGCCGCGCGCTCGTCGATGCGGTCGCGGTCGAGCTGGAACGTGGCGACGCCGAGGGTGGACGGCAGCGCGTCGCCCCGCGTCGCGGCCACCACCAAGCACTCGCGGATCGGCGCGGCCTCCAGGTGCAGCTCCCAGGACTGCTCCTTCGCCTCGACGCGCAGCCGCGGCTCGGTCACGAGCAGCCCCGGCGCGTCGGCGCCAGCTTCGTACTCGCCGGGCGCCAGGCTGACGCGGAAGCGGCCGTCGGGACCCGACACGACCACGCGCGTCTCGGGGCCCCGCAGCGTGACGACGACCTGCGGCAACGGCGTGCCGTCGCGGCTCAGGATGCGGCCGTGGAGCGTGCCGCTCTCGTCGGCGAGGGCGGCGCAGGACAGAAGGATCCCGGCGAAGGAAGGGAAGAGGTGGCGCATGGACGGTCTCCTCGGACTACGAACGTCGGGGCAGGTTTCCTGGCTCCCGGGTCTTCGCCTCGCCGTCCGACCTTCCCCGACCCCTTGCGGGATCGAGTGGCAGCGCCGCATGGCGCCTGTGGACGGCGGGCTCGCCGGTTACAGTGGCGGGACCGCGCAGGCTTCGAACCTGCTTCCCTTTTAACCCCTCGGAATGAGGGGCACCCCAACGACGACGAAGCCAGTCTAGCGCCGCGCCGCCGCCAGGGTCAAGGATGGCTCCGCAAACCCAGCGCGGTATGATCCGCGCTTCGATGAACGATCGCTTCCTGCGCGCGTGCCGTCGGCTTCCCGTGGACCGCACGCCCGTGTGGTTCATGCGCCAGGCCGGACGCTACATGCCCGAGTACCGGGCCCTGCGCGAGAAGCACACGCTCTTGGCACTGTGCCGCACGCCGGAGCTGGCCGTGGAGGTCACGCTGCAACCCGTGCGGGCGCTCGGGGTCGATGCCGCGATCCTGTTCAGCGACCTGCTGCTGCCTCTTTTACCCCTGGGCCTGCCCTTCGATTTCCAGCAGGGCGAGGGTCCCGTGATCGAGAAGCCCCTGCGGCGGCGCGAAGACATCGACGCGCTGCGCCGCTTCGAGCCGCGCCAGGAGCTGGGCATGGTGCTGGAGGCGATCCGCATGCTGCGCCGCGAGCTGCGGGTGCCGCTGATCGGCTTCGGCGGCGCGCCGTTCACGCTGGCGTCCTACGCCATCGAGGGCGGCCGCTCCAGCCACTTCGCGCTGACCAAGGCGCTCATGTACGACGACCCCGACGCGTGGCACCGGCTGGCGGCGCTCCTCGCGTCCGTGGTCGCCGACTACCTGCGCGCGCAGGTCGAGGCGGGCGCTCAGGCGCTGCAGGTCTTCGACTCGTGGGTGGGCACCCTCGACGAGAGCGACTACCGCGAGTTCGTGCTCCCGCACGCGCGCGCCCTGTTCGACGCCCTGCGCAGCACCGGCGTGCCGCTCGTCCACTTCGGCACCGGCACCGGCCACCTGCTCGCCCTGCAGCGCGAGGCCGGGGGCGACGTGATCGGCGTGGATTGGCGCACGCCCATCGACGCCGCGCGGCGGACGCTGGGCGATTCCGTGGCGCTCCAGGGCAACCTGGATCCGACGGCGCTGCTCGGCCCGCGCGACCGGCTGTTGCGGCGCGTGGACGACGTGCTGGCGCGCGCGGCGGGCCGGCCGGGGCACGTGTTCAATCTCGGCCACGGCATCCTGCCCGCGACGCCCGTGCAGAACGTGAAGGCCGTGGTCGAGCACGTCCACGCGCGGACCGCCGCTGCCGCGTGACGCGCACCGAGGTCGCGATCGTCGGGGGCGGGATCAGCGGACTGGCCGCCGCCTGGGCGCTGCACAAGCGGCGCGTTGCCTTCGTCCTGCTGGAGGCAAGCGACCGCTTCGGCGGGGTGATCCGGACCGAGCACGCAGCCGGCTTCGTGCTGGAGGCCGGCCCCGACTCGATGCTCGCGCAAAAGCCCGAGGGTCTCGCGCTTTGCCGGGAGCTGGGCCTCGAGAGCCGCATCGTCCCCACGAACCTCGAGCAGCGCAATGTGTACGTGCTGCGGCGCGGGCGTCTCATCGCTCTGCCCGAGGGCATGGCCCTGGCCATCCCGACGCGAGTCGTTCCTTTCCTGCTGAGCCCGCTGTTCTCGCCGCTCGGGAAGCTGCGGATGGGCGTCGAGCTTCTGGTCCGCCCGCGTCAGGGCGGCGCCGACGAGTCGGTGGCGGGCTTCCTGCGCCGGCGCTTCGGCCAGGAGTGCGTAGAGCGGATCGGCGAGCCGCTGCTGGCGGGCATCCACGCGGGCGACCCCGAGCGCCTGTCGATCCGGGCCACCTTCCCGCGCTTCGTGGACCTGGAGGCGAAACACGGCAGCCTGGTGCGCGGGATGTGGACGGCGCCACGGCCCCCGGGACCGCCCGGAGCACCCTTCCATTCGCTGCTGGGAGGCATGGGCGAGCTGGTGCAGGCGCTCGTCGCGCGCCTGCCGCCGGACTCCCTGCGCCCCGGGGCCGCGGTGCAGTCCATCGAGCGCCCCGCTGCCTATCGCCTCGCGACCGCGGCCGGCGCCTTCGACGCCCGCGCGGTGATCCTCGCCCTGCCGCCATCGAAGGCGGCCCCGCTCCTCGAGCCGCTGGCGGCCGAGGCGGGTCCCATCCTGCGTGGCGTGCGCTTCGCCTCGACGGCCACCGTGCTGCTCGGCTTCCGGCGCGAGGACGTCGGCCATCCTCTAGACGGCTACGGCCTGGTGGTGCCCGCGACCGAAGGCCTGCGCACGGCCGCCTTGAGTTTCGTCTCGACCAAGCTCCCCGGCCGCGCGCCGTCGGGGCACGTCCTGCTGCGCGGTTTCGTGGGCGGCATGCGCGACCCGCAGGCCCTCGACCTCGACGACACGGCACTCGTGTCCCTGGTCCTGCGCGAGATGCGGGATATCGTGGGGTTGCGCGGCGATCCGGTCGTCGCTCGCGTCTTCCGCTGGCCCGAGGCGACGCCGCAGATGGAGGTCGGCCACCTCGCACGCATGGCGGAGCTCGACGCGCGCCTCGCATCGCTCACCGGTCTGCAGGTTATAGGCGCGGGTCTGCGAGTGACCGGCGTGCCGGATTGCATCGCGGAGGCCAGCCGGGCCGCCGACTCTGTCTCGGGAGCGCCTTAGGCGCTAGCCGATCGGGCGGCCGGGCGGGACCGGCGGGCGCGCCGGTGGCTTGCGCGATTCCGGGCGATCGAGGAACTCCGACAGGTCGCGCTCGGCCAGGCGCAGGTGCGCTTCGGCCGCGCCCGCGTCGCGCCGCAGCTTGAGTTCGGCGCGCAGGCGCGTCAGGCGCGCGAAAGTCGTGGCGCGCACCTCGGGCGAGGCCGCGGGGTTGGCCGCGAGCGCCATCATGGCGTCGAGCAGGCTGCGCTGCCCGACGCGCCGCAGCGCGCCCAGACGCGGCGTCGCGTCGGCCGGCGCGCCCCAGGTCGCGGCCACGAGGCGCCGTAGCAGCGCTTCGAAGTCGAGCGCATCGCTGCCCGACACCAGGCTGAGCCGCGCGGCGCGCTCGGGGTCGAGGAGCGGGTTCACAACGAGCGCCGCCAGGGAGCGCGCGGCCGACAGCGGGCTGAAGCTCGCGCCCGCGTCCGAGACGAAGCGCTCGCGGGACGCGCTCCGGCCGCTGGGCTCGGCCACCAGGTCCGCGACAATACGGTCGGGGATGTCGAGGTTCTCCGGGGCCAAGGCGGCGAGGAGCAGGTCGAGGGCCTCCTTCTGCTTCGCCGCGGGCACGCGCGCCTTGGGTGTCTGGCCGTCCCCCCTGAGCGCGTTCGTCTGGAACTCGCCGCCGACGTACTGCTGGGCGGCCTGAATGCCGAAGCGATGGTACAAGTACGCCAGGTTGAAGCGCTCCACCAGGTCGTAGAGCGGCGTGCCGGGAGCGAGCTGCGCCGCGCCGAAGCGGTCGAGGATCACGCGGCGCACGTCCTGTGTCGTGCGCAGCCAGGCGACCGGGTCCGAGCCGAAGTCGTACTCGGCCCAGCGCGGGTCGCTGATGAGCGGATAGACATTGCCCTGGGCGTAGCCCTCGCGGGCGATGGCGTCGAGGACCGCGCGATCGGCGCCGGGCGTATAGCCCCACTTCACCATCAGGCGGTCGTAGGAGCCGACGTCGCGCGGAAACGCGTCGGAGAAGTCGAGGCGGCCGTCCTTCGCCTGGATGTTGGCGCCCAGATAGTCCATGACCGAGCCCCAGCCGAAGGTCGTGGCCGCCCAGTTGTGATCGAGGCCCAGCACGTGACCCACTTCGTGGGCCGAGAGGTAGCGCAGGCGCGCCAGCGCCAGGCCCGCCTCGTCGTCGAAGGTGCTGGCGCCCAGAGGCGCCAGCCAGCCGAAGTCCGGTGCGTCCGCGGCCAGGCAGGCATGCCCCGGAGGCTGCGCGTTCCGCCACTGCCGCGACGTGGTGCGACGGCGATGCGAGTCGATGCGCGCGACACCGTGAAGGATCTCGCCGGTGCGCGGGTCGCTGCGGAACTCGCCGATCGACCAGGCGCGCTCGGCGCGGTTGATCCACTCGATGCCCGAGTAGCGCGCGTCGAGGAACGTCGCGCCCACAGGCAGGTCGTCGATCACCAGAGCATTCCGGAAGCCGGCCTCCTCGAAGGCGTGGTTCCACCACAGCGCCGCCTCCTTCACCGCGCTGCGCTCGGGCTCGGGCATGCCGCGGTCGAGGTAGAGCCGAATCGGCTCGACGGGCTCCGAGACGAGCGCGGCCGGGTCCTTCTTGACCAGCCGCCAGCGACTCGCCAGGTAGCGCTCGATCGCCTCGCTGATCGGCGCCGTGTGGTCGAGGTGCCGGCGCACCAGGTAGCCGATGCGCGTGTCCTGCTCGCGGGCGACGAAGCCCGGCTCGGGCAGCTTCAGGAATGTGTGGTGGAGCAGCAGCGTCATGCTGCGGCCGTCGGGTAGCACGTCGGCGATGGCATCCGCGGGTGCGTCGGCCGTGAAGGTCAGCAGAACTTCGATCTGCGTGTTCCGCGGGAAGGCGCCGCTGCGCTCGAGGCGGACCGCCGAGCGCGCCGCGTCCTGCCGCCAGCCCGTCTGGCCCGACTGCTGCAGGATCGGCAGCACCACGCTGTCCCGCAGCAGGAAGTCCGTCGCGTCGACGAGGATGCGCCCGCCTTCCTCCGCGGCCACGTCGAAGGCCGCGAGCACCGCGGACGGGAAGGACTCCTCGACCACCCGGGAGCGCTCCTGGTCGGCGACGCCGCTGCGGTGTGTCGTCTGGATCTGGTGCAGCAGCACGCGCGGGCCGCTGCGCTCGAAGCGCACCAGCCCCAGGTCCCCGAGCTGGCCGCGATCCAGGGACGCCTGCAACACGCCGGCACCGCTCGCCAGGCCCACGCCGTGGAGGAACTCGGCATGGAGCGCCGAGATCTCCAGCAGCAGCCGGCCCTTCGCCGCATCCCAGTAGAAGGGCACGAAGCCGGAGCGCCGCTCGAGCCCCGCGGTCCGCGCGCTGATCGTGGTCGGTGCCTCGGCGCCCAGCGCCAGCGTGGCTCCAAGCAGGTGAACGGCGGCGGTGAGCGCGAGCTTCATGCCGCGCATTCTATGGGACCATGCTCCGGAACGGCCGCGGACGCGCCCGCGCTGGTCGCCGGATCCACCCGCTCGACTGGATCCTGGTGGCGGTGGCCCCGGAACAGCGCTTGTACGCGCGACCCTAGCCAGGGCAGCTCGGCGTCTCGGCCAGCAGCGCGTCGATCTGCGCCTCGACGTCGTTGCCGGTCTTCTGGCCCGCGTGCACCTCGCCCACGTGCTTGAATCGGATGCGGCCGCACTTGTCGACCAGGTAGGTGGTGGGCCAGGCGTGGTTGTCGAGGGCGTCCCAGTAGGCGAGGTCCAGGTCGAGGTAGTTCGAGTAGCGCAGCTCGTGGCGCTTCACTTCGGCCGCGATCGCGTCGCGCTTGCGCTCGAAGGCGAACTCGGGCGAGTGCACGCCGATGACGACCACGCCCCTTCCGGAGTACTTCTCGTGGACCCCCCTGACCCAGGGGAGCGTGCGCACGCAGTTGACTCAACCGAAGGTCCAGACGTCGAGCACCACGACCTTGCCGCGAAGCCCCGCCCAGTCCTGGGGCGGTCCGATCCACGACGCGGGCTGCTGCGAGGGGAACGGGGGAGCGGCCACGACCCCGCCTGCCAGGAACAGCGAGAGGAGAATATGATGCCGCATGCGCCAGCCTACCCTGTCCCGCCGCAGTTTTGCCGCGTCCCTGGCCGCCGCCGCCGGGGCCCTGGCCGCCGCGCCGCGGCTCGCCCACGCCAGCCTGAGCAAAGGCGAGGCCGCCGACCTGATCCAGCTCAACTCCAACGAAAACCCGTACGGGCCTTCGGAGCGCGCGCTGCGCGCGATGAGCGAGTCGCAGAAGGTGGCCGCGCGCTATCCCGACGCCCTCGAAGAGGAGATGGCCGAGGCCGTCGCCGCCCACCACGGCACCTCTGCCTCGCGCGTGGTCCTGGGGTGTGGGTCGGCCGAGATCCTGCGCCTGTGCGACGCCGCGTTCCTGGCGCCGGGCCGCAGCGTGGTCGCCGCCGAGCCCACCTTCGAGTCCGTGCTCGGCTATGCGGGCGTCCACGGCGGCGTCCCCGTCAAGCTGCCGCTCGACGCGGAGTTCCGCCACGACCTGCCGGCCATGGCCAGGGCCTGCGACCAGAACACCGCCCTCGTGTACGTCTGCAACCCCAACAACCCCACGGGCACCATCGTGGCGGGCGACGCCCTGGTGGACTTCCTGGCCCGCGTGCCCGCGTCGGCGGCGGTGCTGGTGGACGAGGCCTACCACCACTTCGTCGAGGACCCGGCCTACCGCTCCATGGACTCGATGCTGGACGGCTTTCCGAACCTGATCGTGGCCCGCACCTTCTCCAAGGTCTACGGCATGGCCGGGATGCGCCTGGGTTACGCGCTGTGCTCGGAAGCGAACGCCCGCAAGCTGCGCGAGCACGGCTTCTGGGGCAATCTGAACTCCGCGGTGCTGGCGGCGGGCCGCGCCAGCCTCGCCGACGCGGAGCACGTGAAGCGGCAGCGCGAGCTGATGAACGGCACTCGGCGCTGGCTCGTGGGCGAGCTTCGCAAGGACGGGCGCCGGATCATCCCTTCGGAAGCCAACTTCCTGATGATCGAGGTCGGCGGCGACGTGAAGCCGATCATCGAGGCCTTCCGCGAGAGGAAGATCCTGGTCGGGCGGCGCTTCCCGGCGCTGCCGACCTGGCTGCGCATCACCGTCGGCACACGGGACGAGACCGCGGCCTTCCTGGCCGCGCTGCGCAGCATCGTCCCGGCCCGGGCCGCCGCGGCCTAGGCGCTCGCGGGTGCCGAGCCCTTGCTCTCCTGTCGTTCTACTCCGCCCGTCGCACTTTGCCTCCCTGTTTGGCCGCGACAAAGCCATCGGAAAGTCGGCCACCAAAGGCATCAACTAAGGAGGTCCAATATGAGAAGGTCCCTCCAAATCCTGCTGGCCGCATCCATTGGGGCGTCACCTGGGCCCGCAACGGCAAGCGAGTCAAGGGCCGTCAAGGATGCGATTGCCGCCCTCCAGGCCGCAGGCGCGGAGATCGTTCGGGAGGACCGTGGGAACCCGTCGAGCCCGATATTGGAAGTCTTCTTCGACTCAGAAGGCAGCGAGGCCGCCCTTGTCCATCTCCGTGCGATACCGACGCTGACCAGGGTTTCTCTGCCTCCAGCCGTCACAGACAAGGGTCTGATTCACTTGACCGGCCTAGCGCGGATCTCCGATCTATATCTAGGCTGGACGCAGGTGACAGGCAAGGGGTTGTCATACCTGAAAGATCTCCCTCTGGAAACCGTCCGTGCCAATAGCACGCCATTCGACGACGTTGGACTCGCGCAGCTCAAGAACTTCCCGAAGCTCAAGGTCGTTGACCTGGCGTTCACGAAGATCAGCGACGCTGGACTCGCGCAGCTCAAGGGTCTCCCGGAGCTCAAGGTCGTTAACCTGGCGTTCACGAAGATCAGCGACGCCGGACTAGAGTCTCTGGGAGTGCTACCCAGTCTCACGGAACTCCGCCTGGCGGGCACAGCGATTGGAGACGACGGTCTTGAGATGGTTGTCCGCAACTCCAGCATTGAGACGCTCGACCTTGGTAGTACAAAGGTTACTGACGCCGGCTTGGTTCACATTGCGAAGCTGAAGAACCTCCGCGAACTCAATCTTGCAGATACCGGCATCGGAGATACGGGTCTCCTTCATTTGAAATCAGGGCTGCGGGAGCTCAATCTAAGATCTACTCAGGTGACAGTTTTGGGCCTCAAGCACCTGCAGGATCTCAGCGTGCCGCCGAAGGTTCTTCACGATTCGCTCGTCGACCCCGGCGGACTACGAGGTTTGCGCCCTCCGGAGGTTCCGAGCGCAAGGTCCGACGATGGCGCGACAATCGTCGTCGACCCGTCTCACTTTGCGCTGCGCAGCGGCGACGGGTGGATTGAAGTCGCCGCCAAGATAAAGGTTGCCGGGCGGAATTGGAATGTCTCGTGGGAGCTTGGGCAGAAGAGCCTACGAACCACGGTTCCGGTCGGCGAATACGACATCTCGCTCAAGTGTGTAGCCCGCCGAGGGCGCCATGTCCTTGGGACCAGCAGGGAGTTGAACGTCCACGTCATCGCCAAGCCCAGACACGTATACACAGCATCGATGAGCGTTTCGCAGGAGGGGGGCCAAGTGTCCTGTTCCACCCTCCTCGTCGAGCAGTCTCCCCAGTAGTCGGGACGCTAGAGCCAACCCCACGCTTCAGGAGACGCGAACAAGGTCGGATGGACTCCGCCGCCGCCTAGCTCAGCGCGGCAACGCCTCGAGCTTGCGCTTGGCGAGCTCGGCGTCGACGGGTGCCAAGCCCTTCACGGCCGCCTCGAAGCGGCCCCGCGCTGCGTCGAGGTCCTTGTCGAGGACCTCCATGCGGTCGAGCTGCGACTGCGTCGGGCGCCCCTCGTGGAAGTTGATGTTGCCGTAGAGCATCCCGATCTGCTCCCGGAGCTTCTCGTCGCCCGAGATCCCCTCGCCCTCCGAGGTGGAGACGAGGCTCTGGCGCTGCCCTTCCATGGCCTCGGCCACCGACGCGAGGCGCTTGCGCAAGGGGTCCTTGGCGGGCAGGGCCTCGGCCCGGGCGCCGGCCTGGTCGCGCAGGCGCACAACGGAATCGTGGAGCGTCGCGAGCTTCTCGACCAGCGCGTACAAGCGCAGCGTGGCCTTCTGCTGCAGCGCGCGGTCCTCGGCCGAGTACTTCACGCGGGGGTCGCTCACCAGCTCGATCTCGGAGCTGTAGCTCTCCTTGCCCTTGATCAGCTTGACCGTGTAACGGCCCTCGGGCGCCCGCGGCCCGAAGAAGCCGCCGGGGCTGTACACGATCCCGGCGCCCGGCGGGAAGCGCGGCGCGGGCTGGCGCATGGCCCACTCGACGCGGTTCAGACCGCGGCGCTTGCCGCCCGGCATGGAGGACCAGAGCTTGCCGTCCTTGTCGTAGACCTCGACCTTCAGGTCTCCCACGATGTGGCGTTTCTTCAGGTAGTAGGTGATCTGCGCCACCTCGCCCAGGCTCTGGCCCGTGAACTGCTCGCTGCCGCCGAAGTCCCCGCCGCCGAAGGTCGGGATCATCCGCACCGACGGTCGCGAGGGCAGGAGCGCCGCGTCCGCGGCCAGCACCTCGGGAGTGAGGTTCCGCAGCGGCGTGAGGTCGTCGAGGATGTAGATGCCGCGGCCGTGGGTCGCGATGATCAGGTCGTGCTCGCGCGGGTGGATCACCAGGTCGCGCACGGCGACGTCGGGCAGCCCCGCCTTCCACTGTCCCCACTGGTGGCCGCCGTCCACCGAGGCGAACAAGCCCAGCTCGGTCCCGACGAACAACAGGTCCCTGTGGACCAGATCCTCCTTCACGACATGGGCGTAGCCTTTCAAGTCGGGGGTCGCCAGGGACTGCCAGGTCTTGCCGAAGTCCGAGGTCCGGTACACGTGGGTCTTCATGTCACCGGTCATGTGGCCGTCGAAGGTCGCGTAGGCGGTGGCCTCGTCGAAGCGGCTGGGCTCGACGCGCGAGACCCAGGTGTTCCTGGGCAGTCCGGTCACGTTCTGTGCCACGTTCGTCCAGGTCTTGCCGCCGTCCCGCGTGACCTGAACATTGCCGTCGTCGGTGCCGGCCCAGACCACGTCGGGGTTCTTCGGCGACTCGCCGATCGTGAAGATCGTGCAGTGGTTCTCGGCCGTAGAGTTGTCGGGCGTCAGGCCCCCGGACTTTTCCTGCTGCAGCTTGCGGAGATCGTTCGTGGTCAGGTCGCCCGAGATCCGCTCCCAGCTCTCGCCGCGGTCCCGGGACCGGAACAGGAACTGTGAGCCGTAGTACATGGTGCCGGGTCGCGCCTCGCTCATGTGGATGGGCGTGTTCCAGTTGAAGCGCAGCTCCTCGCCCTTGCCCGGCAGCGGCCGGATGTCCTTCAGCTCGCCGGTGGACACGCGGGTCCGGAACAGGTTGCCGCCCTGGTACTCGCTGTAGACGAGGTCTTCGTCGGTGGGGTCAGGGAAGGCCCAGAAGCCGTCGCCGCCGGTCAGCGAGTCCCAGTGCTTGTTGGCGATGCCGCCGGGCTGCCGTGAGGGACCCATCCATGTGTTGTTGTCCTGCAGGCCGCCGTAGACGTTGTACGGGAAGTCCCGGTCGTAGCTCACGTGGTAGAACTGCGAGACTGGCAGCGAGGCGACGAAGCGCCAGCGCGCGCCGCGATCCCACGACTGGAAGACTCCGCCGTCGGTGCCGAGCGTCAGCTGGTCGGTGTTCGCCGGGTGGATCCACAGCGCGTGGGTGTCGGGATGGTAGGCGCCGGCGAGGACCGTCCAGGTCTTGCCCCCGTCGTCGCTCACGGAGAGGAAGAAGCCCGGCTTGTAGACGCGATCCGCCTGCTTCGGGTCCGCGACCACCAGGGAGAAGTAGAACGGCCGTTGCGAGACTGCGGAGGAGGTATTGGTGAGCGTCCAGCTCTCACCGCCGTCCTCGGAGCGGTAGAACCCGCTCTTGTCCTTCCCGGCTTCGACCGTCGCGTAGACGAGTCCCGCCTTCGCGGGGGAGGCGGACATCGCGATGCGTCCGAGGCTGCCCTCGGGCAGGCCCTTCGACACCTTCTTCCAGGTCGTGCCGCCGTCGCTGGACTTGTAGAGGCCGCTCCTCGGACCCCCGGAGTTGAAGAACCAGGGCTCGCGGCGGACCTGCCAAAGGCTGGCGAACACCACCTTGCTGTCGTGGGGGTCCAGGCTCAGGTCGGCGCAGCCGGCGTCGGGGCCGGCGAACAGCACCTTCTCCCAGGTCTTGCCGGCGTCCTTCGTGCGGAAGACGCCGCGCTCCGGGTGGTCGTCGAAGAGATGGCCCAGGGCGCACACGTAGACGAGGTTCGAGTCCTTCGGGTCGACGGCGATGCGCGCGATGCGCTCGGAGCTCTCGAGGCCCATGCGGGTCCACGAGTCGCCGCCGTCCTGCGACCGGTAGACGCCGTCGCCCACCGACACGCTGTTGCGCACCCAGCTCTCGCCCGTGCCCACCCACAGCGTCTTCGGGTTGCTCGGATCGATGCGGATGGCGCCGATCGACTGGGTGTGTTTGTCGAACACCGGCTTCCACTGCAGGCCGCCGTCCACGGACTTCCAGACGCCGCCCGAGGCGGCCCCGGCGTACACGGTCAGGCGATCTCCGACCACGGCGTCCATGGCCGCGATGCGGCCGCTCATGGCGGCCGGGCCGATGGTCCGCGCCTCCAGCCCGCCGAAGGTGTCGGAGTCGATCTTGACGTCCTCGGCGCGAACCACGCCGGCTACGCACAGCAGGAAGACCGGGCCCAGCAGGGCCCGGCGCAGGCGCGTGGCGTTCATCGGGTTCTGCTTCAGTTCTTCGGCGGCGCCGGAGCGGCGGCCTTCGCGGCCGGCATCGCGAAGCGGCCGTCCTCGATGGACACGTTCAGCTCGACCTTCTCGATCGTCATCTTCTGACGTTCGGGCCGGCCCTTGGGCCCGCTCTCGAAGGAGTGGGGGATCAAGAGCCCCTCGACTTCCTTGTAGTCGCCGATCGTCTGCTCGGTCTCGACCTCGGTGCCGCGGATCGTGCGCTTCGCCTCGCCCTTGATCTCGAGGCAGGAGTCGGCGTCGAGGAAGACCGTCTGGACGCTGCCGTTCTTCAGTGTGACCTTGAGCTTGTAGGCGTCGGTGCCCTCGATCTTTTCCTTCCCCACGAGCTCCACCGTGTGGCCCTTCGCCTTGTAGTCCACGAGCGGTCCGTCCATGTCGGCCTGCTCCTCGGCCTGCTGCAGGTCGTCCGGAGACAGCGGCTCGGGGTTGGGGTTGCCCTGGAACGGCATGATCTGCCAGCCGCCCTTGCCGTCGTAGGCCTGGGTCGCGGTCAGCCCCTGGAAGGTCAGGTCGAGGCGCATCCGGGAGGGCCGCTTCATCTCCAGCGTGGCCGGCGCCTCCATGCCCGGGCCGATTCCGATCTTGCCCGTGAGCCGCATGCTGCTCACGGCCTTCAGCTTCTCGAGGCCGCCGCGGGCCTCGTAGTTCTTCGCGAGGACCTCGTCGACGGTCTCGGCCGAAACGCTTCCGGCCAGGGCGGCACTCAGGGCGAACCCGAGGGACAGCGTGCGTAGCATCAGACGTTCTCCTTGGTCTTCAGGCCCACAGGGCGAGACGTGGATTGTTCAGACGTGGCGGGACAATGTCAAAAAATACGAACGCGGTGGGCCGCAGGTTCCTCGGCGTCTTGGGCCCTCGGGCTTACTCCTTCGTCCAGCGGGGGATACGGCCCGGAGTCCACGGCGCGTGGGCGGCCTCGGCCTTCCTTTCCAGGGCCGCGAGGTCGGCCTCCACCAACTGCGTCAGATCCCGCAGCACGGGCTCGAACTGCTCGGCGGCGGTAAGGTAGGCGCGCCGGTGGGTGTCTGTGGGAGCCTGCGTCGTCGTCCAGTGGTCGCCGACGATGCCCTCGACACGCGCCGCGATGGAGGGCTGCTCGGGTTCCTGGTAGCTCTGCTTCGCCGTCCCGCCGGACAGCTTGAGCTTCATGTCGCGCAGGCGGGCGTCGAGAGCGCGCGCCTCGTCCATCAGCTTCGGGTCCGCCTCGGGGGCGTCCTCGAGCGCGCGCTTCAGGTGGTCCAGGCGCGTGGCGGCCTCCGTCGCCGCCTCGGCCGCGCCGAGCACGGCCCGCTGCAGGCGAGCTGTCTTCTGGGCGAAGGCCTGCAGCGCCTTGCGGTCGGGCTCGGGCAGGCTCGAGGCGCCCAGCACCTCGGCGTCGAAGGCGATCGGCTCGCCCAGGGGCGAAAGGACGCCGCCCACGCGCCTGGCGAGGCCCACGCTGTAGCGGCCCGGCAGCGCCAGCGGTCCGACGGGCGGCTGCACCCAGGCGGCCTCGCTCTCGAACGGCTTCAAGGAGGTCGGGTTCGGCGCGGGGAAGCGCAGGTCCCAGGCGACGCGATGAAAGCCGGCCTTCGTCTCGCCCGTGAGGCGGCGCACGACCTTCCCGGCCTCGTCGCTGATCGTGAGCAGGATCGCGGGGTCCTCCTCGCGCGCTTCCCGCTCCAGGGCTTCCCACGACGGGTACGCCACGTCGCCGCCCTTCTCGGCGATCTTCGCCTCTTCGGCCTGGCGCTTCTTCCTCAGGGTCGTGAGCTCGTCCTTCAGGTAGTAGGTGAAGACGGCGCCGAAGGGCGGGTTGTCCGCCATGTAGAAGGACGCCCCCTGGAACCCGCGGCCCGCGGGCCCCAGCGGCTCCTCGGGGATGTACATCCACGCGCGGCGCACGGGAAACAGCGCCGCCTCCTTCTCGAGCAGGGCCGCCGTGGCCCGGCGCAGCGGCGTGATGTCGTCGAGCACGTAGAAGCCGCGCCCGAACGTCCCCAGCACCAGGTCGTCCTCGCGCTTCTGGACCACCAGGTCGCGGACCGCGATGGTGGGCAGGCCGCCCTTCAGGCGCACCCACCGAGCACCGGCGTTCGGCGAGAAGAACACGCCGAACTCGGTGCCGGCGAACAGCAACCCCGGCTGCTCGGGATCCTCCGCGACCGTCCACACCGGCCCACGCTCGGGAAGGCCCGCCGCGATCGAGGTCCAGGTGCGCCCGCGATCGGCGCTCTTCAACAGGTACGGCTTGAAGTCGCCCATCTTGTGGTTGTTGAAGGCCGCGTAGACCAGGCTCGCGTCGTGGGGCGAGGCGGCGAGGTCCGCCACGTAGGTCCGCTCGGGCACGCCGGGGAAGCGCTCCAGCTTGCGCCAGGCGCCGCCGCCGTCCTCGCTCACCTGGACCAGGCCGTCGTCCGTGCCGACGTAGAGCAGGTTCTCGACCCTGGGCGACTCGTCGAGGGCGACCACGTTTCCGTAGAAGGACGTGGACTGGTTCTTGGCCACAGCGTCCGCGCTCCACACCCGCCCCATCACCTTCAGCGTGTTGCGGTCGATTTGGGCACTGAGGTCGGGGGAGACCGCCCGCCAGCTGTCGCCACGATCGTCGCTGCGGAACAGGCGCTGCGCGGCGAAATACAGCCGGGTCCGCGAATGGGGCGAGAGCAGGAGCGGCGAGTCCCAGTTGAAGCGCAGCGGATCCTCTCCGGGAGCGGACTCGGGCTGGATGCCGATCTTCTCGCCGGTCTTGCGGTCGAAGCGCGCCAGGCCGCCGTACTGGACCTCGGTGTAGACGACGTTCGGGTCCTCGGGGTCCACCTGGATGTGGAAGCCGTCCCCGAACAGGGTCACGAACCAGTCGGAGTTCCGAATGCCGTGGCTGTTGCGCGTGCGCGACGGGCCGCCAAGGGTGAAGTTGTCCTGGGTGCCGCCGTAGACCCAGTAGAACGGCTGGGTGTTGTCGACGCTCACGCGATAGAACTGGGTGATCGGCAGGTTGGCCTTGAACTGCCAGGTGCGGGCACGGTCCCAGCTCTCGTAGACCCCGCCGTCGTTGCCGTTCAACAGGTGCTCGGTGTTTTCGGGGTCGATCCAGAGCGCGTGGTTGTCCACGTGCTTCTCCTTCTCGCCCGCGTTCTTCCAGGCCTTGCCGCCGTCCTCGCTGAGCTTCAGGAACACGTCCATGGCGTACACGCGCTCCGGGTTCGTCGGGTCGGCGACCAGCTCCTGGTAGTAGTTGCCCGAGGTCGCGAAGTCGCCACGTCGTTCCCAGTTTCCGCCCGCGTCGGTGGAACGCCAGGTGCCCGCCGCCTTCTTGTCCGAGGACTCGACGAGCGCGTAGACGTAGTCCGGGTTGGCCGGCGAGATCGTGAGCCCGATGCGACCCAGCTCCGCCTTGGGCAGCCCGCCCGCGAGCTTGTTCCAGGTGGCTCCCGCGTCGCTGGACTTGTACAGGGCGGACTCGGGGCCGCCGCTGATGAAGGTCCACACGTGGCGGCGGCGCTGCCAGGCCGACGCGTACAGCACGTCGGGGTTGCGCGGGTCCATCCAGACTTCGCTGACGCCTGTCTTGTCGCCGATCTTGAGCGACTGGCTCCAGGTCTTGCCGCCGTCGGTGGTCTTGTAGAGCCCGCGGTCGCCGCCGTCGCGCCAGAGCGGCCCCTGCGCCGCGACGTACACGACCTTGGAGTTGCGCGGGTCCACCACGATGCGGCCCACGTGCTCGGAGTCCTTGAGGCCGACGTTCTCCCAGGTCTTGCCGTTGTCCACGGACTTGTAGACGCCGTCGCCGAAAGCCACGCTGCGCTGGCCGTTGTTCTCGCCGCTGCCAACCCACACCGTCAGCGGGTCGTTCGGGTCGATCGTGACGCAGCCGATCGAGAAGGAGCCCTGGCTGTCGAAGACGGGCGTGAAGGTCGTGCCCCAGTCCGTCGTCCGCCATACACCCCCGGAGGCCACTGCGACGAAGTAGGTCGAAGGGCGCTTCGAGACCGCCAGGTCGATCACGCGTCCCGAGGTGACCGCCGGCCCGAGGCTGCGGAAGGCGAGCCCTTCGAAAGCCTCGGCCGACAATGGGTCCTTGGGCGCGTCGGCAGGCTTCTTCTTCTCCTCGGCCGAAGCGGCGAGGGCGAGGGCGGCGAGCAGGACCAGCGTCTTGTTCATCGTGTCTCCCGGGACTTCACCGGCGTGAATCGGGGGCGATGCGGCAAAGCGGGTATTGTAAGGCGATGAGCCGCGCGAGAAGCGCCCTCGGAACCGCGGCGCTCTTCCTGTTCGGCGCAGGCCTCAGCCTGGTGGCGGCCGAGATCGTGCTGCGCGCCGTGAACCCGCTGGGCGCGCGGCTGCAAGGCGACCGCATCGTGCTCCAGCGGAACTTCACGCAGACGATCACCAACGAGAAGAACCGGCGCCTGGATCCGGTCATCCACTTTTCGCGCAACTCCCTGGGTTTCCGCGGCCCCGAACCGCCCGCCGACTTCGCGGATCGGCTGACCATCCTGGTCCTGGGCGGCAGCACCACCGAGTGCTGGTACCTCTCCGACGGCAAGGACTGGCCCGCGGCGCTCGCGCGCAGCCTCCTCCCGCGCTTCCCCGAGGCCTGGGTGAACAACGCGGGAATGGAGGGCCACTCGACCTTCGGCCACCTCCGGCTCCTGGAGCAGTGGGTCGTCAAGCTGAAGCCCAGGCTCGCCCTGTTCCTGGCGGGGATCAACGACGTCGAGCGCGAGGACCTGAAGGCGGGGGACCGGGCGCTCGAGGCCCGGCAGGGCGAAGGCCCGCTGCTGGAGCGCCTGGCGCGCCATTCGGCCGTGGCCGCGACGCTCGTGAACCTGCGCCGCAGCCAGCGCGCGCAGCAGCTGCGCCTGCTCCACGGGGACGTGCGCCTGCAGCGGCTGCCGCCGCTGCCCCTGAAGCCCGAGCTGCGCAAGAACACGCTGCTGCTCCACGAGCAGCGCTACGTGCCGCCCTACCGCGAGCGCCTGCGCCGGATCGTGGCGCTGTGCCGCGAGAGCGGCATCGAGCCGGTGCTCGTCACCCAGCCCGCCCTCTACGGCGAGGGCAAGGACGACGTCACCGGTGTCGACCTGGCGAAGATCACGGTCGACAACGACCCCGAGCACCTGCTGAACGGCAGCCTGGCCTGGCGCATCCTGGAGCAGTACAACGACGCCGCGCGGGAGCTCAGCGCGGCGCAGGGCGTGTTCCTGGTGGACCTGGCGCGGCGACTGCCGAAGTCGTCGCGCTACTTCTACGATTTCATCCACCTCACGAACGAGGGCGCCGCCCAGGTGGGGGCCCTGGTGGCCGAGGACTTGTGTCCGCTCCTCGCCGCACGCTTCCCCGCCGCGGGGCGCCCGGCCTGCGTTACTTCCGCCCCGTGATCTCCATGTCCTGCAGCCGCAGGGCGTAGTTGGGGGGTGGCTCCCAGGTCACGCGCTTCGCGATCGCGAGCGCCTCGGGCTGCACGACCAGCGGGATGATCGGGCGCAAGGCAGCCACGCGCGCCAGGGCGCCCTGCAGCAGCACGGTGCGCTCCTCCAGTGTGGAGGCCGCGTTGGCGCTCTCGATCATGCGGTCGAGCTCCGGGTCGGCGAAGCCCATGGTGTTGTCGCTGCCCAGGATGTCGCCCTGCGAGTGCAAGAAGCCGTCCAGGGCGTCTCCGGCCTCGCCCGTGGCGCAGGCCCAGCCCAGCAGGCCGGCGTCGCTCTGGCCTGCCTCGAGCAGGGCATAGTAGGCGGGCTTCTCGAGGATGTTGAGGGTCACAGAGAACCCCGCGCCGTCGAGCTGGCGCTTCAGCTCGTGGAGCGTCTCGACGTCGCGCACGTAGCGGTTCGAGGGCCCGTCGAGCCGGAACGCGAGCCCCTGCGCGTACCCGGCTTCCGCCAGCAGCCGCCGAGCGCGCTCCAGGTCCGGGCGCGTGACGCGCAACGCCGGGTTGAAGCCGACGACGCTCTGGGGCACGAGCTGCGAGGCCGGCGCCGCCCGCCCGCCCAGCGCGCGCCGGTTCAACTCGTCGCGGTCCACGGCGACGTCCAGCGCCTCGCGCACCCGCGGGTCCGAGAACGGCTTGCGGTCCACGCGCAGGATCAGCATCAGGATCCGGATCCCGGGCCCGCTGCGCACGACCACGCCGGGGGACGCCGCCAGGCGCTCGATCTCTTCGAGTGGGAGCTGGTCGGCGATGTCGGCCGTGCCCTGCAGCATCCGTTCTGCGCGCGCGCGGCCGTCAGGCACCACCTCGAAGCGCGCCCGCTCCACGGCCGGCGCGGGACCGCGGTAGTGCGGGTTGCGAACGAACACGAACTCGCGGCCGGGAGACCACGACTCCAGCCGGTACGGCCCCGTGCCGACCACCGCGGGCGTGTCCTTCGCGATCTCGGCCGCGGGCAGGATGTGGCCCCAGGGCAGCTTCGAGAGCAGGATCAGGTAGGGGAAGCGCGTCTTCACCTCGACGCGGCCCGGCGCAATGGCGCGGGCGCTCTCCACCGCCTGCAGGTAGTCGCGGTTCACCCAGCGCCGCCGTCGCGGCGCCACGAGCGACGCGGCCGCGTCCTCGGCGGTCACCGGTCGCCCGTCGGAGAACCGGAGGCCGGGCCGCAGGTCGAAGACGTACGTGCGTTCGTCGGGGTTCTCCCAGCGCGAGGCCACGGCCGGCTCGATGCGGAAGCGGTTGTCGAAGCGCACCAGGCCGTCGTACAGGTTCCAGTTCACCTCCATGGTGTACCCCTCGTTGACGATCGGAGGGTTCGGGAAGAAGCCCGTGACGTCGCCGCGCACCACGATGGTCAGGCTGGGAACCGCGGCCTCACGCACCGGCGGCCTTTGGCACGCGGCCACGAGCGCCGGGAGTGCCAGGAGAACGAGCCTGCGCTGCATCCGTGGCAACGACACTAACACCGCGACGCGCGTGTTGTATCGTCGCAGGGTGGATCGCCGAGGCGCCTGGGTCCTGGTGCTGCTGGGCACGCTGAGTTGGGCCGGCCAAGCCCCCTCGTGGCTCGAAGCTAGCGTCCCGAACTGGAACAAGGCCGGGGCCGAACCGCCGAGGGCGCCCAAGGCACCCAGCGCCGATCCTCGCTGCTCCTCGCAAGCGCGGCCCGGAGTCTCGAAGGACGACAAGGCGGTCAAGGACGCGGGCTGGACCCTGGTGGGCGCCGCCCAGGTGTTCGGCGGGACGCGGGCGTTCCTGGGCGCGGCCGGCTTCGACGGCATGTGCCGGCCGCTCGACTACCAGGGCTTCGTGTTCGTGGAAGGCCAGTTCGCGGGGACCCTGGCGCCCACGCCCATGCGCGCCCGCGTGGACGGCTCGCTCATGACCCTGCGCCTGACTTCGGAGGCGGCCTTGAGCGCGGACTTCGCTCGCTACCTCGAGCAGGACCCGCTGTGCTGCCCGTCGCGGCTGGCGAGCGTGAGCTACCGGCTCGAGGCGACGCCTGCGGGGCCGTTGCTCGTGGTCGGCGGAACCCGCGTAGAGCCCGCGCCGTCCGCCTCGAGATCGCCGGCCACGAGGTAGCGCTCGCGACCCACCTCCAGCGCGCTGAGCCGCGCCATGGCAGAGCCCTCGCCCGCCGCGTAGCCCAGAAGCTCGCCCAAGCCCTCCGCGGCGAGGAGCAGCATCAGGGTTGGGGCCACGGTCCACGTGGGTGCAGGACAGGCGCGCCTCAAGTGGCGCACGCAGCGCGCGAACCGGATCGCGGGGATGAGGGGCGCGCCGGCCGCAAAGAGCCAGCGCAAGCCCAGGGGAAAGCTGCGCACGCGCGCGGCGCCGAAGACGCGGGCGTGCAGCACGCGCAGCTGCAGGGAGGGGAGGAGGCGCGAGAAGTTCTGGTGGCGCGTGCGGGCTCGCGGGTCGAGACAGAACCGCTCGCCGGCGGCGCGCAGCTCCCACTGCAGGACGCTCTCGTGGGCGAGGCGAGGCCCGAGCCGGCCGCCCAGCGCCGCGAGCACCGATCGCTTGTAGGCGCTGTTGTGGCCGGGGATGTGCGAGCGCTCTCCGGGGTGGGTCGGGTCGAGCCATTCGCCGTACTCGATGACGAGGTTGGCCCAGCTCACGGCCGTGGCGGGGTTGGCGTTCTGGAAGACGGGCCCGACCCCCGCCCAGGCCGCGCGATGCGCGTCGATCAGCGCCTCGGCCCAGCCCGGCTCGGGGAAACAATGATCCTCGGTGAAGGCGACCACGGGAGCCTGGGCGGCCATCACTCCGGCGGCGCGGGCCGCGGCGGAAGAGTCGAAGCCCTCGAACTCGACGGCGCGGTGTCCGCCGACTCCAGCCAGGACCGGGTCGTTCGCCGCAGAGAAGCCGGGCGGGGCGACGAACACGATCTCGATGCGCGACGCCGCCGTCTGGGCCGCGAGGCTTTTCAGCAGCCCGCGCACGCCGTCGAGTCCCCGGGGCGCCAGCACAATGGCCGACAGATCAAGGTTCACGTGCCTGTCTCCCCGCCCGCTCCACGATCTGAAGCGTTTCTAGCCCGTCCTCGACGCCCGGCAGGTCAGCGGCCGCTCGCTGTCCCGAGACGGCCGCGAAGAACGCGCCGATGGCCAGGGCGTAGGACGGCTCGTGGCGCGGCGCCAGCAGCTTGCGCACGTGTGCCGGTGACAAGAGACCCCGCAGGTCGTCGCGCAGCTCGCCGAGCAGGCCGCTGGCCTCCGCGCCCCTCACGCGCGGCGCGGGCCAGCGGCGGTCGAGAAGCAGGCGCGCTGTCTCGCCCACGATCTCGATTCGATCCTGGGAGGGGAGGCCGTGGGCGAAGAACGACGATACGCGCGCGCCGCCGGACAGCCGCAGGTCGAGGATCGCGCTGTCGTCCTCGCTCGCGCGGGACCAGAGCGTCGCGCGGACGTCCGCCGCCTCGTCGCCGGTCAGGAACCGCACCAGGTCGAGGTGGTGGCAGCCCAGGTCCTGCAGCGCGCCGCCGCCGGCCTCACGCGAGGCCCGCCAGCCCACGGCGCGCCGCGGCGACGCGAACACGGAGCGGATGGCCACGATCCGCCCGAGCCGACCCTGGGCGATCCAGTCTCGGGCCTGCTCGGCCGGGCCGAAGCGATAGTTGAACCCGAGCATCGCCACGCGAGCGCTCGCCGTCGCCGCCGCGAGGACGCGTTGACCGTCCTGAACGCTCGTGGCCAGCGGCTTCTCGAGGTACAGGTGGCGCGTTGCGTTCAGGGCGGCGCAGGCCGCATCCGCGTGCTCGCGCGGCGGCAGCGCCACGACCGCGGCGTCGGCCTCGAAAGCGAGGGCCTCGCGCCAGTCCGAGACGAGCGCAGCCAGGGGCCAGTGGGCGCGTGCCAACTCGCGGCGCTCGGCGTTCGCGTCCGCGACCGCGACCACCTGCACGTCTTGCCTCCGGCGCAGGAGCGGCCCGTGCACGCGCTCCGAGATTTCTCCGTAGCCGAGCAGGACCAGGCGCAGGCTCACCGGGCGCCCGCGGGGCCGACCAGGGCCTTCCGGTCTCCCGGCCACAGCAGCGCCTCGCGCCCGAACTCCAGCCGCCCCTTGCACTCGGCCGAGCGGCCGGCGCCGAAGGCGTAGCCCAGCGCCTCGCCGAACCCCGCGACCAGCGCGCCCACGCCCAGGACGACGGGGACCGCCCTGGGCAGCGCCCGTTTCGCCCTCACGCGCCGTGCATCGCGAAGTCCCTTGCCGAAGCGCAAGCCGGCGATCAGGGGCCAGGCGGAGACGTAGGTGAGGCGGCGCAGCGCGTTCCAGCCGCGTGCGCGCTCGGCCGCGTAGGACCGGGCGCCGTGGTGCTGGACGGCCAGGAACGATGCCCAGCGCGACATGTTGAGGTGGTAGACGCGCGCCCTTGGTTCGAGACGGAGCCGCTGGCCCCGCCGCAGCAACTCCTTTTGAAGCAGGCCCTCGACCCCGAGCAGCCGCGGCAGTTCGGCGTCGCAGGCCATCACGGCCTCTCGCTTGTACGCGGTGTTGTGCCACGGGGCGCTGCCGCTGTCGACCGCGGTCGGCCGTGCCAGGAAGCTGCCGAAGCCGAGAAGCAGGTCGGCCCAGCTCGTGGCCGTGAGCGGGTTGGCATTCAGGACCAGGGGCCCGACGCCGGTCCAGGGACCGACATGAGCCGCGACGAGACTCTCGGCCCAGTCTCGATCCGGGTAGCAGTGGTCTTCGGCCGTGACGACGACAGGCCCCGTCGCGGCCCGGAAGAGAGCGGCCCGCGCGTCTCCCGTGCGCTGGAGGTCGCCCACCGAAAGCAGACGGCAGGCCGCGAAAGCGGCAACGGCGTCTCCGCACAGGCGAACGTCGTCGGCTCGCGGCGCACCGATCAAGAGCTCCAGCTCCCCGACGATCGTCTGCGCCCTCAGGCACGACACGGTCTTGCGGATCTCCGCGTCGCCGCCGGCCGTGAGCAGCGCGACGGAGAGCCGTGCTCTCACCGCGGCGGCGACACGCTTACGGTCGCGCCGTCGGGACTGCGGCGATCGTAGGCGCCCTCCAGCGTGCCATCGGGACGGCGTAGCACGGCCTGCAGGCGGCTCGAGTAGTCCCAGCCGAGCTTCAGCGCGTGGCCCCGCGCGGACAGGAGCGCCTGCGTGTCCGCAGACAGCGCGCGATCCTCCGCCAGGATGTGGTCGGGCAGCCACTGGTGGTGGATGCGCGGCGCGTCCACGGCCTCCTGCACGTTCATGCCGTGGTCGATCACGTTCACGAGGGCCTGGGCGACTGTATTGATGATGCGCCGCCCGCCCGCGGCGCCCGGGGCGATCACGACGCCGTCCCGGACCGCGATCGTGGGCGTCATGCTGGACAGCATCCGCCTGCCCGGCGAGGCGAGGTTGGGCGGTGTGCCGATGAGCCCGGTCGAGTCGGTGAGACCTGGGCCGGCGTTGAAGTCGCCCATCTCGTTGTTCAGCAGGAAGCCGGCTCCCGTCACGATCCGCTTCACGCCGTATTCGTCCTCCAGGGTGAAGGTGAGGGCGACCGCGTTTCCGTCCGCGTCGATCACAGAAAAGTGCGTGGTATGGGACGGCTCCGCCGCCCACTCGAACGACTCCGGCGACGAGACCGAGGCGCGGCCGTCGTCGATCGTGGCGCGTTGCTCCGCCGCATGCTCCTTCGAGGTCAGGCGGGCCACCGGGACGTCGGGGTTCAAGTCGGGATCGCCGAGGAAGCGTGCCCGGTCCGCGAAAGCGCGGCGCATGGCCTCGGACATCCGGTGCACGGTCAGCGCCGAGCCGAAGCCCGAGGCCGCGAGGTCGTAGCCCTCGAGGATATTGAGGATCTGCACGAGCGCCGTGCCGCCTGAACTGGGCGGCGGCATCGAGACGATCTCCCAGCCGCGATAGCTGCCGCGCACGGGCGTGCGCTTGGCCGCGCGGTAGGCCAGCAGGTCCCTTTCGTCGATCAGGCCGCCGCCACGCTTCATCTCCGCGGCGATGAGCCGCGCCGTCTCGCCGGCGTAGAAGCCGGCGGGTCCCTGCTCGGCGATCCGCGTCAGGGTTCGCGCCAGGTCGGCCTGCTTCAGCCGGTCGCCCGCCGCGAGCGCCTTGCCGTCGCGGCTGAACTGCTGAAGCGTCGGCGGGTGCTTCGCGAAAGCGTCGAGCTTCTCGGCCAGGTCGCGGGCCAGGCCGTCGCTGACCACGAAGCCGTCGCGGGCCAGGGCGATCGCCGGGACCAGCAGCTTCTTCCAGGGCCGCGTCCCGCGCTCGCTCCAGGCGAGGTGCAGCCCCGCCACCGTCCCGGGAACGCCCACGGCGAGCAGGCTGTCGTGATGCCGCCCAGAGTCGTACTGCCCGCCCTTCAGGAACATCTCGGGCGACGCGGCGGCCGGGGCTTTCTCCCGGAAATCCCAGGCGTCGGCCTCGCCCGAGGCGGAGCGGTACACGAGGAAACCGCCGCCGCCGATGTTGCCCGCGGTCGGATGGGTGACGGCCAGCGCGAAGGCCGTCGCCACCGCGGCGTCCACGGCGTTGCCGCCCTCGCGCAGGACCTGGACGCCCACGCTCGCCGCCAACGTGTCGGCGGAGGCGACCATGCCGCCATGGCCGCGCACGGGCTCGGCGAGCGGCGCCGATGCCGCGGCGGTCAGAGGCAGGCACAGCAGGCTCAGCGACAACCAGGCACGCTTCATGCCGCCGATGCTAACCTACGGAGCCGCTGGCCCGGAGGTGATCGCGTGCTCCACGCCCTGCTGTTGCTGCTCATGGCACCCGGCCCCGAGGCTCCGCGCACGCTGCGCCTCGACTACGTGCACTCGGGCAACGTGCGCGAGGAGCGCTTCGCCGTGGACGGCCTGGCCCTGGAGGGGCCCTGGCCCGGCCGGCCGGATCGCGCCATCGACGACACCAACTTCGGCAAGTACCTGTTCGAGGTGATCGACCGCGCCACGAACCGCGTCGTGTACTCGCGCGGCTTCGCCAGCATCTACGGCGAATGGGAGACGACCGGCGAGGCGGCGCAGCGCGACGGCGCCTTCCACGAATCGCTGCGTTTCCCCGAGCCGAAAGGGCCGGTGCAGGTGGTGGTCAAGAAGCGCGACGCGCACAACGCGTTCCGCGAGGTGTTCCAGACCCTCGTCGATCCGGCCGACACGGCGATCGACAGGGCCCCGCCGCCGAAGGCGGTCAGGGTGTGGTCCGTGCACCAGAGCGGCCCGCCCCAGGACAAGGTCGACCTGCTGCTGATCGGCGACGGTTACACGGCCGCGGAGACGGAGAAGTGGCACCGCGACGCGCGCAAGATGGTGGAGTTGCTGTTCGCCCAGTCGCCCTTCAAGGAGCGCAAGGCCGACTTCAACGTCTGGGCGATCGACGTGGCGGCCGACGAGTCGGGCGTCGCGCGCCCCTCCGACGGCGTGCACCGCCGTTCGCCGGTCGGCGCGGCCTACGACAGCTTCGGCTCCGAGCGTTACGTGCTGACCACGCAGAACAAGCGCTTCCGCGAGATCGCGGCGGCGGCCCCCTACGAGTTCGTCGAGATCGTGGTCAACGACCGCAAGTACGGCGGCGGCGGCATCTTCAGTCTATACGCGACGGCGCCCGCGGACAGCCACTGGATCGCCTACCTGTTCGTCCACGAGTTCGGCCATCACTTCGCCGGCCTGGCCGACGAGTACTACACCTCGGCCGTGGCCTACGAGAAAAAGGACGACCGGCCGGAACCCTGGGAGCCCAACGCCACGGCAGACGCGAAGGCCGCAAAGTGGAAGGACCTCCAGACCCCGGGCGTCGCCCTGCCCAGCGGTTGGCCCAAGGAGAAGTTCGAGGCGCTGCAGAAGGACTTCCAGGCGCGCCGCCGGAAGATCCGCGCGGAGCACCGGCCCGAGGACGAGATGGATGCCCTGTTCCGGGAGGAGCGCGACACGATTACGGCGTTGCTCGCTTCGAGCGCGGACGCCGGCAAGGTGGGCGCCTTCGAGGGCGCCAACTACGAGGCCACCGGCTACTACCGGCCCCAGGCCGACTGCATCATGTTCACGCGGGACGAGGTCGGCTTCTGCGCCCCGTGCCGCCGGGCGCTCAACCGCGTGATCGACCTGTACGCCGCCCCGCGCTGACGCCGGCTATACTCAAGGGATGGCGAAGTCGTCCTTGAAGCAGAAGGCGGACCACTTCTGGCGCGAGTGGGTGAAGCCGCTGCTGGTGATCGCGATCGTGCTGGGCTCGCTGCGCTCGTCGGCGGCCGACTGGAACGACGTGCCCAGCAGGTCCATGGAGCCGACCATCCTGCCCGGCGACCGCATCTTCGTGAACAAGCTCGCCTACGACCTGAAGGTGCCCTTCACGACCGTGCGCCTCGCGCAGTGGTCCGACCCGCGGCGCGGCGACATCGTCGTGCTGTGGTCGCCCTACGACGGCAAGCGCCTGGTGAAGCGCGTGGTGGCGATCCCCGGCGACGTGATCGAGGCCCGCAACCAGCGGCTCTCGATCAGCGGCAAGCCGGCCGTGTACGCGCCGCTGACCGACGCGGAGCGGGCCGCGGCCGAAAGCCTGGGCTACGACGCGGGCAAGGTCGCGATCGAGACCGTGGACGGGCGCAGCCACGCGGTAATGGCCGAGGGCGTCGAAGGCGTGGGAGCCTCGTTCGCCGCGGTGACGATTCCCGAGGGCAAGTACTTCCTGATGGGCGACCACCGGGACGACAGCTTCGACTCGCGCTTCTGGGGCTTCGCGGATCGCAAGGCGATCGTGGGCCGCGCCGCGGCCGTGGCCCTGTCCTTCGATTTCGGCGCCTGGCGCCCGCGCTGGAGCCGGTTCTTCTCCGCCCTGAAGTGAAGCGCGTAGCGCTTCTATCCCTGCTCGCGGCCGCACCCGTTTCGGGCCAGGACCTGTACCTGAGCCTCGAAGCGTCGCTGCCCGAGAGGCCGGAGCTGATCGCCGACGGCGCGCCGCGCCGGCTGGTGCTGCTCGAGGACGGCACGCTTTACGTGGGCGGCACGCAGCGCATCGCCGCCGGACGCCTCGAGAAGGGCGAGCTGAAGGAGATCGACAAGCGCCTCGAGAAGGTCCGCAAGGCGACGCCCGGCCTGGGCGGCAACCTCAGCCTCGGAACCGGCGCGCAGCGTTTCCGCCTGGTGGTCTCCAAGGGAAAGCCCATCGACGTGGTCGTGACCGGCGATCCCGCCGCGGCGCCGTTCAACCTGCGCCCCATCGCCAGCCTGGTCGCGGACCTGGCCGCCTACCAGCATCCAACCCTGCGGCCCTACCGTCCCGCGTTCTACGCGTTGCGCGCGCGTGAAGCGAGCCTGCCGGGCGGGTGCCGCGAGTGGACGTTCCCGATCACGCCCGACAAAGCGCTCCAGGCACCCCAGCCCCTGGCCGCCGCCGAGACGCAGGGCTGGCCCACGGGCGCCCAGGCGGCCTCGGCCTGCGCGAGCGACAAGCGCTACGCCGTCACCCTGCGGCCACTGCTGCCTTTCGAGAAGCCGTAGGCGGGAAGGCGGACACGGGGGGTAGGGGCGGAGCGCCGAAGGCGGCGATCCGCATCGGGTAAAATCCCTCTGGCCATGCCGCGCACCCTGACCGTCACAGCCATCATCGCCGCCTACAACGAGGAGGACGTGATCGGCCCGGTGCTCGAGGACCTAGTGGGCCAGGGAGTGCGCGTCCACCTGCTGGATCACGGGTCCACCGATGCCACCGTGGCCGAGGCGGAGCGCTTCCGGGGCCGCGGGCTCTTGAGCATCGAGCGGCTGGACGGAGAGACCTTCTCGCTGGCGCGCATCATCCGGCGCAAGGAGGTGCTCGCCGCCGAGCTGGACACCGACTGGCTGGTCAACGCCGACGCCGACGAGTTCCGCGAGAGCCCCTGGCCGGGCGTCGGCTTCTTCGATGCGCTCCAGGAAGTGGATCGCATGGGCTTCAACGCCGTGGACTTCGCGGTCTTGAACTTCCCGCCCGTCCACGACGCGTTCCGCAAGGGTGACGACCCGCGCGACGCCTTCCGCTATTGCGAGCCCGGCGCCGGCTTCGACCGGCTCCAGGTCCGCTGCTGGAAGAGACAGCCGGGCCCTCTCGACCTCGTCTCCACGGCCGGCCACGAGGCGCGCTTCCCGGGCCGCAGGGTATTCCCGCTGCGCTTCCTGCTGCGGCACTATCCGATCCGCAGCCAGGCTCACGGCGAGCGCAAGGTGTTCCGGGAGCGGCTTCCACGCTTCGCGGGGGACGAGCGCGCTCGCGGCTGGCACGTGCAGTACGACGGGCTGAAGGAGGGCGCTTCGTTCCTGCGCGAATCGTCCTCGCTCACGCCCTACGACCCCTGGACCACGCGACTGGACCTGGCCCTGCGTCATCGCGGCGTGGAGGCGCTCGAGGAGGACCTGACGCGGCGCCAGGCGCAGCTCACGGCCGCGGGCGAGGAGCTGGCGCACAGCCGCGAGGAGGCGGGAGCGGCCCGCGGCGAGCTGCTGGGCAACCGCGAGGCGCTGGCTTCCGCACGCGAGCTCACGGCCACCCTCGAGGGCGAGCTCCACACTTCGCGCGCCGCGCTCCAGCTCCTCGAGGGGCGCCTGGAGGCGGTGCGGAGCGAGCGCGACGCGTCGTTTTTGGCGCAGGCGCGCCTTTCGGCGGAGAGGGACGAGGGCCAGCGTCTCGTGGGCGAGCTGTCGCAGCGGGACGCCGCGCTCCGGGTCCTCGAGGAGCGCCTGGAGGCGGTGCGGAGCGAACGCGACGCGTCGTTGCGGGAGCAGCAGCGTCTTTCGACGGAGAAAGGCGAGCGCGAGCGGGAGGCAGGGCGCCGGAGCTTGGAAGCAGAGCGGCTGTGGAACGAGCTGTCGCAGCGGGGTGCCGACCTCTCCACGCTGCGACAGGAGCTGGCTGCGACTGCCGAGGCCGGCCAGCGCAGGCTGGCCTCCGTGCAGTATCGCCTCGAGGCCGTGCTGAACTCGCGCGTGTGGAGGTGGACGGCGCCGGTGCGCGCGCTGATCGACGCGCTCTCTCGGAGATGAGCGGGACAGCGCCGCCCGAGGCTGGCCCCGCGAAGCTCATCGAGGTCCAGGACGTCGGCAAGGGCTTCCGGGTGCCGGACGTGCGGAGGGACACCGTCCGCGAGCACCTGCTCGGCATCCTGAACCCGCCGAGCTATCGCCGCCTGGAAGTCCTGCGCGCCGTCAGCTTCGACGTGCGGCGGGGCGAATCGGTCGCGATCATGGGCCGCAACGGCTCCGGCAAGAGCACGCTCTTGAAGCTGCTGTGCGGCATCTACGTGCCCGACCACGGGCGGGTGATCGTGCGTGCCCCCCTGACCCCGATCCTCGAGCTGGGCGTCGGCTGGAACCCCGATCTGGACGCCATCGACAACATCATGCTCCTGGGCACGGTGATGGGCATGAGCCTGGCCGAAGTGGCGAGCGCCACGGAGGAGATCCTGGCCTTCGCCGAGCTCGAGTCCTTCGCGAACCTGGAGCTGCGGCACTACTCGAGCGGGATGGCTTCACGGCTCGCGTACTCCGTGGCGTTCAAGGCCGTGCGCGAGGTGCTGGTGCTGGACGAGGTCTACGCCGTGGGCGACGCGCGCTTCAAGGCGCGCTGCGAGGAGCGTTACCGCGAACTCAAGGCGTCGGGGCGCACGCTGCTGCTGGTGAGCCACGACGAAAGGGCGGTCTCGACGTGCGACCGGGCGCTCCTGCTCGAGGGCGGCTGCGTCGCGGCCAGCGGGACCCCCGAGGACATCTTCAACGTCTACATGGAGAACTCCACGCGCCCCGCCACCTAGAGGAACTCCACGGATCGCGGCGAGAAGCGCCTGAAGAGCCAGGCGCCTGTGGCCAGCGAGGCCAAGGACGCGGCGGCCAGCATGGCGTGGGCCCGGGGTGACGGGATCACCCCCAGCACGAGCACCGAGCGGACGAACTGGATGACCGGGGTCGGCGGCCAGCAGTAGGCGTAGAAGTGCACGCGCTCGGGAAGGATCGCGAGCGGGTAGACGACCGGGGCCACGAAGAACCCGGCCTGCAACAGCACCTCCCAGACCTGATTCAGGTCGCGATAGCGCAGGAACAGGGCGCTCGTGGCGAGGGAGAAGCCGGCTACGATCATCCACATCTGCAGTAAATAGAGTGGGACCAGGCCGATCGCCCAGAGGTTCGGCAGCCGGCCGGTGATGGCGCTCGTGGCCACGATCACGACCATGAACACCAGGACGGTGATGAGGGGATTCGAGATCGACGTGACCACCAGGATCCATTTCGGGAAGCGCGTCTTCGTCAGCAGGAATCCCTTGGCGGCGAGAGACGTCAAGCCCAGCTTGGTTCCTTCCGCGAAGAAGTCCCAGAGGAACAGGCCGATGATGAGGTTCAGGCTGTAGTTCGGATCGGACTTGAAGATGAAGGAGAACACGCCCATCAGGACCAGGAACAGCGTCAGCGGCTTCAGCAGGGCCCAGACGAACCCGCCGATGGTGCCGTGGTAGCGCACCTTGAAGTCGGTCCGCACCAGCGTCCACACCAGCCCCAGGGCGTCTTGAGAGTGCTGCCGCACGGCAGGCGCCGCCATCGTGGCGTAGGTTAGCCCAGCGTGCGACGCAGCCGCCACGCCACGGCATCCCAGAGCACGAAGGGCCGGTTGCCCGCCTCGACGATCGCGAAGCCCAGCGCCGACGCCAGCTCGCCCACGTCCGCGGCGTCCGCAGACGGGTCGGGGCGGTAGGAAAAGTTCAGCACGACGAACTCGCCCCCCGGAGCCAGCACTCGGGCCACTTCCTGCGCCAGGCGCCTCATGGCATACGGGCCCAGCATCACGACGTGCGGCCAGCTGTCGGCCGCAACCACCACGTCCTGTGACTCGGAAAGGAACCCTTCCAGGTCGTTGCCGTTGCACAGCTGCACACGAGCGTTCCGAAGGCGTTCCAGCCGCGCTCCGGCCAGCGCCACCATCCTGGGCGAGACGTCGACGCCCGTCACCTCGCCGCAGCGCTCCGCGCACGCTTCCAAGAGGCGCCCGATCCCGCATCCCAGCTCGAGCAAGCGGCTCGACGGGGACAGCAGGCCGCGCTGGCCGAGGTAGGCGACGACCTCGGCGGTGGCCCGATCGAGGATGCCGGGGTCGCCGAACGCGTAAAGAGCCACCGCCGAGCTCGGGTCCATCTCGGCGAGCCGGTCGTAGAGCTCCCGAATCGCCCGGATTCCCCGCGTGGACACCTGGGCGGCGGCCTCGGCATGGTGCACGCCCATCTGACGCACCACGGACAGCCCGGCGAGATGGTCTTGCGCGAAGCGGCTGAGCGCCTGGAGGCGTAGAGCCCCCTGCCCGGCAGGCAGGCCCTGCGCGCTCTCTTCGAGGAAGCCGAAGAGGGCGGCCGGGTCTTCGAACTCCGGAACGAGGTGGAGCAGGGCGATCGGGGCGGAGATCTCGCCGCGGAGGCAGCGCGACAGCGCCGCCTGCGCAGCCGCCGGGCGGTCCTCGCAGGCCAGCGCAACCGGCGCGGCCTCGCCGGCCGGCACGCCTTTGGGGGGCGCTGCGGCGAGCAGGCGCTCGATGCGCTCCACGAGCGCCTCGGGCTCGCAGCAGCCGACGTCGATGCGAGGCAGCGTGAGCGGATCGTCCCAGGGCGAAAGCGGCGCTTCCTCGACGACGAAGGCGCTCCGGAAGCCCAGGCGCGCGGCGATCGCGACGGTCTGCGGGTCGTGGGCGCCATAGGCATAGGCGAGGTTCACGACCGGGCGCCCGAGCAGGGCCTCGAGCGCCGCCTTGGCGCTGGCGAGCTCGTGCTCCTGGACCGCCGGGGGATGAAGCGGCAGCGCCAGGTGCGAAGCGCCGTGAACGCCGATCTCCATGCCGCGGCGCGAGGCCAGTGCCGCGATCTCTCCTCGCGTCAGGACGCGGTGGCTCTCGCGCACCCGCGGCGTGAGGCCGCTCCACGCGACGAGCGAATCGATCAAGGCCTTTCGGCCCTGGGCGTCGAGCGAATAGCCCAGGGCGTGGAGCCTGTCGAACAGCACGCGGCGGTCGGCCGTGCCCTCGGCGCCGATCTCGACCTTCGCGTGGCCGACCGAGAGCGAGAGGGCCCGCGGGATCGGGTGAGGGCCGAGCAGGAGCTGTTCCAGGACCGCCTCCCACGACTCGTGGGGCTCGTCCAGGCCCTCGGTGTTGACGAAAAATATGGCCGGGAGGCCGCGCGCCTCGAGCAGCTCCGCAGCCGTGAGCGCGTCTAGATACCCGTCGTCGAAGCTGACCGCAACCGCGCGCTCCGGCGCCTTTCCCGCGACCATCCCGTCGAGCAGGGTGGTCACGCCGACCACCGGGAACGCCGCCTTGACCGCGTCGAGTTGGCGCGCCAAGAGAGCCGGCGGTACGCACAGGCCGAAGGCGTCGGGTCGAAGCTCGGCGGCCCGGTGGTACATCAGCACCACCGACCTCGGCGAACGGCGCGCGCCGGGGCCCAGGATCGCCTCCCGCCCGCGAAGTTCCGCGTGCAGGGCGTCGTGCCTCCCGGCGAGGGCCGACAGAGTCTTTTTCTTGGCCTCGATCAGCCGGGGCCCCAGGGCCACGATGGTGTCTCTGTGACGGGCGATGATTTCGTGGAGCGCGGGCGACACGCGGTCTCCCTCCAGACCGCGGAGGCGGCGGCTGCCGGCCGAGGTGCGCACCCGAACCAGCGGCTGCTCAACGACCAGGGCCTGGTGGCCCGCCGCCAGGGCGCGAAGCCAGTATTCCCAGTCCTCCAAAGCCGGCAGCCCAGCGTCGGCCCCACCGCGGACCTCCCACAACGAACGCCGGAAGAGAGCGGTGACGAGGAACGTCCCCTCGGCGAAGTGAAGCTCCAAGGCGCTCGGATCGGGGGGCGTCCAGGAAAAGCGCTCCGCTCCGAAGGCTTCGAACCCGGTCGCGACGATGTCCAGATCAGGCCTTTCGTCCAGCTCCCCGGCCGTGACCTCCAGGTACTCGGGCGCGAGCAGGTCGTCGGCGTCGAGCCACAACAGGTATTCCGACCGGGTCTCACGGACCCCCGCATCCCGAGCCCTGGCCACACCGCCGTGAGCCTGCCAGAGCACGCGAACCGCGCTGGGCAGCCGGGCCAGGGCCTGTCGAGTAGAGGCGTCGTCGCTCCCGTCGTCGACGACGACGATCTCGCGGGCGGGGCGCCGTTGGGCCAGCACGCTGGCGACGGTTTCGCCGAGTGTGTTGCCGGCGTTGAAACAGGGTATGACCACCGCGACGGAACCCGCCCGGGCCATGCTCAAGGCTTGGACGGGAGGTCCAGCGGAGCGGCGCCCCGCTCCGCTTCGATCCTGTCGAGGCGCGCGATCTCCCGCTGCAGCGCCACCACGCTCCGGCGCAGCCGGGCGTCCTGGAGCTCCTGGTCGAGATAGGTGCGGAGCACCCTCGCCTCCTTCACGTCGACCCATCCCTCGGCGACCTCGAAGGCTCCCGTGGCCCAGCGCAGCTTGTACGGCTCGTCCCCCTTCCCGAAATCGACGACGCAGACCCCCGCCTGGGACGCCGCTAAAGCCAGGTCCAGCAGCAACAGCGTCCCAGGCGAGTACTTCGAGAACGCCGGGTCGTGGCTGGGGAACCACCAGTGGAGGACTTCGCCCGAGCGCAACCCGAAGTGTGCGGCCACCAACCGCTCGCCTGCGAAGAGCCCGGAGAGGATCCCGCAGAGTCCGGACACTCGGGTCGAGAACAGCCGCTTCACGAGGCCGGCCATCAGGGGGATGGCGAAGAGGTCGCGTTCCGCTCCGAGAGTCCGCCGGTACTGTGCGCTCTTCAGGGCGAGGAGCCGGTCGAGCACCCCGGAGTCGCGGACGTCGAAGTCGAATCGCAGCGGGCCGTGGGCACGTGCGAGCGCCCGCCGCTGCTCCTTCAAGCGCTCGAACCGGCTACGTCCCGCTCGCCGCCGCTCCTGCATCCAAGCCTCGAAGCCTCGCGAGAGGTCGAGGTAGGGAGAGGATCCGCGCGCTCGACGGAACGGCGCAAACGGCGCCTGCTCCACGATCAGGTGGTCGAACTCGAACCGGTCGAGACCGCACGCCTCGAGGAGCTCTACGGGATCGAAGGCGAGCCCCGGCTCCGAGATCAGCCCATGATAGTCGCTCATCGGGGCACCGACGGGTCGCCCCAGGCGTCCCGCGTCGCGCTGGAAAGGGAAGTACCCGACCGTGCGAGCGGCGTGTCGGAGCACCCCGACCTCGACGTTCCCAGACAGCGCCGCCACGGCGTCGACGAACTCCCAGGAAAAATAGGGGCTGCGGAGGGCGGGATCCATGGCCCTGAGCGACGCCCAGGAGGCGGCCGCCGCGGGACCCACCTCCGCCCAGGGCCGACACCGGACCTCCATGGGGAGAAGCTACCACGCGCTCCGCGCGGGTGGCGGGCCGGACGTGTAGAATCGGAGCCCAGGTCCATGCCGCAGTGGTGGCCGGGCGCCGCGCCGCGCATCGACCTGGACCTGCCCATCCCGGGCGCCGAGGTCGCCGAGACATTCGAGGTCGCGGGCTGGGCCTTCTCCACCCGCGGCCCGCTTGCGAGGGTCGAGGCGGCGCTGGGCGACGGCCCGCCGGTCACCCTCGCCCACGGCAGCCCGCGCCCCGACGTCGCCGCGGTGCACGGCTGCGGCGCTGCGTGCGGCTTCTTTGGCCTCCTGCATCTGAACGGCGGCGCTTCCGGGCCGTTGACGCTGCGCGTCACGGCCATCGACGCCAAGGGCCGGCGAGCCACGCGCCGCGTCACCGTGGTGTGCCGCGAAGGCGCCGCCGCACTACCCGACGCCGCGATCGAGATCGAGGAAGCGCTATGGCGCGGCGCGGAGCTGCGAATCGACGGCCATGCGCTGTCACCGCCGGGCACGACGTGGCGGTCGATCGTGGTGGAGGCCGGCGGCGCGGTCGCAGGCGTTGCCCGCCTGGGCCTTTCCCGGCCCGAGCTGCTGGGGCGCTACCCGGGACGCCCCGAAGCGGTCAGGAGCGGCTTCCGATTCCATGGCGAGCCGCCGGCCGGGGCTGCGCTGTCCCTGCGTGCGGAGACCCTGGACGGGCGCAGCCTGCGCCGGGCTCTCGCCGGACCGCGGCACCTGGATGGGGGTATCGCCGGCGGCGGGCTGGGGAAGTGGCTCCGAGCCCTGCGTGACGAGCTGGAGCGGGATCCCGCGCTGCTGGACGCCACGCGGCTCGGGCTGGCGGCCGCCCTGCCCGAGGAGCTCGTGGTCACGCCCCTGGACGCGAGCCTGCCTTACGCGGACCACAGCTTCGACGTGGTGGCCGTGGACGCTGACGTCTCGCTCGAGCGCATGGCCCTGGCCCGCCGGCTCGCGAGCCGCGCCGTGGTGCGCCTGGGGCGCGCGGGCCCGCTCCAGACCGTGTGGCTGGCGGCCGATGCCGCCAAACGGCCGCCCCGCATCAGCGTCGTGATCCCCGCCTTCAACCAGAGCGCCTGCACCGACGCTTGTCTGGGCCGCGTGCTCGAGACGTGGCCGGCCTTCCTGGACGGCGAGGTGCTGGTCGTGGACGACGGCTCCACCGACGACACGCCCGCGCTGCTCTCCGCCTGGAGCCAGCGCGACGGCCGCGTGCGCGCGCTGCGCCTGCCCGAGAACCGCGGCTTCGTCGCGGCGTGCAACGCCGGTGCTTCGGCGGCGAGCGGGGAAGTGCTGGTCTTCCTCAATAACGACACGCTGCCCTGTCCCGGCTGGCTGCCGCCTCTGCTGGCGACGCTCGCCCGCGAGCGGGCCGGCGCCGTCGGGGGCAAGCTGCTCTACCCCGACGGCACCTTGCAGGAGGCGGGCGGTGTCGTCTTCAGGGACGCCTCCGGCTGCAACTTCGGCAAGGGCGACAGCGAGCCCGACCACCCGCTCTTCGAGCACGTGCGCGAGGTGGACTACTGCTCGGGAGCCCTGCTCGCCACGCCCCGGGAGCTGTTCTTCCGCCTCGGCGGCTTCGACCCGGCCTTTGCCCCCGCCTACTACGAGGACACCGACTACGCCTTCCGGCTGCGCCGGCACGGGTACCGCGTCTACTACCAGCCGGCCTCGGCCGTGGTGCACCTCGAGGGCCGGACCGCCGGGCGCGACATGACTTCCGGGGTGAAGCGGCACCAGGCGGAGAACCAGCCGCGCTTCGCGGCGCGCTGGGCCGAAGCGCTTGCGGAGCAGCCGGACCGCCCGCCGGCCATCGACCGCGGCGCGCTGCACCGATTGCGCGTGCGGCGCCGCGGCACCCGCCGAGCGCTGGTCGTGCTGCCGACCATGCCCGAGCTGGACCGCGAGAGCGGATCGCGCCGGGCTTTCCACCTGATCCAGCTCATGCTCGAGGCGAGTTGGGCGGTCAGCGTCGTGGTCGAGAACGCGACCGGCGGCGAACGCTATGCCCGCGCCCTGCGCCAGCTCGGGGCCGTCACCTACGCGGGCCCCGTCACGCGCGGCGCCGGAGCCGACTACCTGGGGAGCCTGGCCGAGCTGTTGGCCCTCGAGCGCTTCGACCTAGCACTCGCCGCCTTCTGGCACGTCGCGGAGCGCCAGTTGCCGGTGTTGCGCTCGCTCGCGCCCCGGACGCGGGTGCTCGTCGATTCCGTCGACCTGCATTTCCTCAGGGAGGCCCGCAGCGCGTTCTTTCGGGCCAGGAGCAGCGGCGCGTTGGAGGCGCTCGACGGCCGCATGGCCGACGAGCTGCGCCGCGAGCTGAACGTCTACGGCGCGGCCGACGCGGTGCTCACGGTCTCGGCCAAGGAGGCGGGCTGGATCGACGACTTCGTCGGCCAGGCGGGTCATGCGCTGTGCGTGCCCGACCTGGAGGACCCGCCGGGACCCCCGCGGCCCCTGCCGGACCGGCGCGGCCTGCTGTTCCTCGGCAACTTCCGCCACCCGCCCAACGTCGACGCGCTGGCGCTGCTCGCGGACGTCGTCGCTCGCCTCGACCCCGCGCTGCTCGCCGCGCATCCGTTGTCGATCGTGGGCAACGCCCTCGAGCCGGGCATGCTCGGCCCGCTGGCCGGCCACCGCCACGTCCAAGCGGTCGGATGGGTGCCCGCGGTTGCGCCCTACCTCGAGCGGGCGCGTGTCACGCTGGCACCGCTGCGTCAGGGGGCCGGCACCAAGCGCAAGCTGCTGCAGTCGCTGGTGGCCGGGACGCCCTGCGTGTCCACCTCCCTCGGGATCGAGGGGCTGCCCCTCGCCCACGGGCGGGAAGTGCTGGTCGCCGACGCCGTGGACGACTTCGCCGCGTCGCTGGCCTGTCTGGCCAGCGACGACGCGACCTGGCTCAGGCTCTCAGGCCGCGGCCGGGCCGCGGTCCTGCGGAGTCACGGCCGTGACGTGGTCCAGGCGCGCCTGAAGGCGGCGCTCGAGAGGGTCTTGTACCCGTGACGGACGGCGAGCGCGGCCGCCGTCATTCCCCGTCCCGCAACACACGAGCCGCGTAGCTCGCCGTGACATCGTTGAGCCCGGTTTTGCCGATCTCCAGGACGATGGCCTTGCCCAGCAGCAGGGCCTCCCGGGTCTGCGCGCGCGGAAGGACGTAGAGCGCAGGATCCTCCCAGTCCGGGTGCGCCGCGAAGGCCGCGGAGGTCTCCGGCGTGAGGAAAACCTCGGCGTCCACCAAACGGTAGGCGCGGTTGGTCATCGTGGTCCAGAAGACGTCGCCGTCGGCCCCTTGCAGGAGGACGAGCTTGCCGGGGTGCTCGGCCCGGGCGTGGGCGACTCCCTCCACGAGCCAGCGCGCCCGGACGGAGAGCTGGTAGAGCCAGCTGGCGTGCTGGCGCGCGGCGGGCAGCAGTCCGGCGACATAGCCGCACAGCCAGAGGACGGCGACGCAGCGGAGCGCGACGGAGCCACGCAGCGCCCGCGACAGGGCGTCGGCCGCGAGCCAGGCGACGCCCAGCGAGGGAACGAAGACGTAGTACTCGGCGACGTGATGGCGCAGCGGCAAGAGCGGCGCGATCACGACCACGAACCAGGCGAGCATGAAGACGGGCATGAAGCGCCGGCGCCACAGGCACGACAGCACGTACAGCAGCGGGGCGACGCCGACGAAAGCCGTGAGGGCCGCGACCAGCCGCGGGTACCCGGGCAGGAACGGGGGCAGGAAGGCAGCCAGCCAGGGGATGCCGAGGGTGTAGTCCCAATAGGTGCCCAGGGTGTCGGCCATCGCGAGGTCGAAGTGCATCGCGTACACCCCGGTCGCAGGCCCCGCGGCCCAGCGGTGGAGAGCGGCGAAAACCAGGGAGGGAAGGAACAGCCAGAGCGTCCGGCGGAACAGCCGGCGCTCGAAGAGATAGGTGTAGGCGGCAGCCAGGGCCGGGTAGACCACGTTGAGTTCGAGGGCGCCGAAGCCCAACAGGAACGCTGCCCACTGCAAGATCCAGTAGCGGCGCTTCCCGGTGTCGGCGTAGCGCAGCAGGAACTGGAAGGCGCACAGCAGGAAGAAGGCGCACGCCACCTGGTTGTACGACGAGGCCCACGACAGCACCGTGACGGAAGCGAAGTTCAACACCCACAGCAGGGGAGCGATCAGCCCCGCGGCCTTTGAGCCGGTCAGGCGCCGCGCCACCCAGGCGAGCAGGGCCAGGTTGGCGAACTGGGTCAGGAACACGGCGACCCGGAACGGCAGGGCCTGCATGCCGAAGATGCCGTAGAGGCCCAGGAAGAAAGCACGCTCGCTGAGCGGCCGTACGGTCCCCTGTGCCATCGGCGCGAAAAAGTACGTCCCGAGGGCTTCCTCGCCGGCGAGGCAGGCGCGCGCGGAGTTGAGCCAGTGGAAGTCGTCGGCAAGGAACCAAGTCGAAAACGCGTCGCGGTGCACCGCCAGGCAGAACAGCGCCGGAGCGGCCCACCACGCGGCGGCCTTGAGCCGCGGCCACGGCGGCCCTGAAAGCAGGCCGCTATAATCGCGGTCCAGCGTGCGCTCCCTCCCGGCCCCGAAGCGGCGCCACGACGGGCTGGGCCTCGCCGCCGTCTTGCTCCTTTCCCTGGTCGGCTTCCGGCAGTTCTTCGACCCCTCCAGGTGCATCGCGACGTTTCCCGACAACACCTACATGATGGTGCCGCTGTTCCACCATGCCGCGCGCTCTTTCGCCCAGGGCGAGTACCCCTTCTGGATGGAGACGGTCATGGGCGGGCTGCCGCTCTACGACTCCCCGATGTTCTCGGCCGAGTACCCCTTCTACCTCCTCCGGCTGCCGCTGTTCTCCGATCCCGTCGCGGGCATGTGGGCCGTCCACTGGTTGATCCTCCTGCACCTGGTGATCCTAGCCGCGAACAGCTTCGTGATGCTCCGTTGCCTCGGTCTCACGGCCTTTCCCGCCGCCTTCGGCGCTGCGCTGCTCGCGACCTGTCCCAACAGCTTCGACTACGCCGAATGGGTGAACGTGATCGCGCCCTACAGCTGGTTCCCCCTGGTGGTGGCCGGGATGGTCCTGGCCCTCGACCCCGTCCGTGGCCGGTCCGGCATCCTCCTTGGCGGCGTCGCCCTCGGCCTCTTGTGCCTCGCCTCGCCGGCCCAACCGCTTCTTCACGCCGTCGTGGTCGGGGCCGCGCTCTTCGTGCACGCCGTCCTGCGCCGCGCTCGGGCCGGCCGGGGTGCGGAGGTTCCGGGCATGGCCGCGCGCTTCGCCGCGATGGGGGCGCTCGGTTTCGTGCTCGGGTCCCCGGCGCTGGTCCCCGCCGTGCTGGCGATGAAGGACAGCGTGCGTTTCAACGGCGAGTTCCCGCCGATCCTCGGCGGTGACCCCGTTCCGCTTGACCACTCGCTGCACGGCCAGCTCACGCCCGCCGAGCTGGCCGGGACGCTCTTGCCCGTCGAGGTGACCAGGCTCAACGGCCATTCCTTCATCGGGCTGGGAGCGGGGCTGTTCGCCTGCCTGGGCCTGGCCCGGGTGGGCCGGCACCGGCACGCGCTGCCACTGGCGCTCCTCGGCGCCTACGGGCTGCTTTCGGCCACCGGCACCCACCTCGGCTTCGCCTACCTGAACCACGTCCTGCCGCTGATGGACCGGTTTCGCCAGCCTCAGCGCCATCTGTTCCTGTTCGTCCTTTCGGCGGCCGTGCTCGCCGGGTTCGGCCTCCAGCACGTGCTCGCCGCTCGCAGGCTCACGGACCAGCGCACGCTCGCGCTCGCCGCCGTGTTCTTCGCCCTCGCGGCCCTGTCGTTCGGCGCGCCCCTCGCCTGGCTGGATCTCGGTGCGGCCGTCGTGATCGGAACGGGTGGCCTGCTGGGCGCGGCCCTCGTGGTCGCCGCGCGGCGCCGGGGGCGGCGCGCCGGCGCCGTGGCGGGGGCGATCGTGATCGTGGCCGCGAGCTTCTGGTACCCGACGCGAATCCCGGCCCTCGAGGACGGCGACACCTTCGGTCCCACAAACGTGCGCATGCACGCCGTGCTGCGGGATCTCGCCAAGCTCCCCGACCTGGGCTCGTATCGCCTCGTGTTCCTGGACCCCGACGACTCCCAGTTCTGGTCGATGAACGGGAGCTACTACGGCTTCCGCACGGTCCAGGCCTACATGAACCCGTTGCCGTTCCGGCAGTGGGACGAGGTGTTCCAGCGCTTCCATCTCCGTCACTACTACCCGTTGCTCGGGGCGCGCTACGTGCTCTGCAAGCCTCCCTGCGACGCCGCGATGCTCCAGGACTATCGGCCGCTCCGGTCCCTGGACAGATACAGCCTCCTCGAGACCGATTCGGCGCAGCCGCTCTACTCGGTCTTTGGCCGGGTCGCCGGCTTCTACAACAACGCGGAGGAGTTCTACAGTCTCGTCGACGGGGGTGGCGACATCCGGGCGGCCGTCCTCGTGGACGCCGGCGGCGAGGACGGGCGCCGGGTGGCCGCCTGGCTGGGGGCAGGCGGCGTCCCGGAGGCGAGCGTGCAGCAGCTGCAGAGGACGCCAAACCGGCTGCGCGTGCGGGTCCGCTCCGACCGGCGCGCCGTGCTTGTGGTGAACCAGTACCATCGCCCCGCGTGGCGCGCCAGCAGGGACGGCGCCGCCGTGCCGGTGCTTCGCCTGAACCTGAACCAGCTCGGAGTGCTCGTGGGCGCTGGCGTGAGCGAGGTGGAGCTCTCATACCAGCCCCTCCTGTTCGTCTGGCTGCTCTGGCTCGAGCGCGGCACGATGCTCGCCTTGATGGGCGCGCTCGCGTGGCAGGCTTGGGCAAGGCGGCGTCGGCAGACCTGATCGAGATCGAGACGAGCGGGCCGGTGCGGGGTATCCTTCGCCGGTGTTGCGACGAGTGCGCGCGCTGCTGATGGATCCCATGCGCCGCAAGGACACGCTCTTCCTGATCTGCTTGTGCCTCGCCGAGGCCGTGCTGTTCTGGCGCACCGCACCCGTCTTCTTCGACGGCGACGCCTTCTTCTATATCTCCTACCCGGCCGTCGGTGGCGCCGGAGCGATCGAAACGCTGACCAGCGTCGACGTGAGCCGCGTGTACCGGCCCCTGGGGATCCTCCTCTTCTCGTTCGTGTTCCGGCCGCTGTTCGAGCTGAACCACTCCCTGTATGCGGCCACGGCCCTCTTCGCGCACCTCGTAAATACCGTCCTGGTGTTTCTGGTCCTGGAGCGCCTGCTGAAGGATCGCCTGGCCGTCCGCGCCGGCACCGTGTTCTGGGGGCTCAACCCGGTGGCGATCTACGTGACCCACTCGTTCAGCTTCCTGGCCGACTTCAGCTACGCGTTCTTCTGCCTCGTCGCGCTGCTCGCGTTCTTCCGCCACACGCGCACCGGCAGCCGCCGCGCCTTCCTGCTCACGGTCCTGGCCTACCTGCTGGCCCTCTTGTCCAAGGAGCTTGCGATCACGCTGCCGCCCTTGCTGGTGCTGATCACGCTCGGGTTCTTGCGTGAGGATCGCGAGGGGGGGTTCCGCGAGGACGCCGCGCAGCGCCTCGTGAAGACGCTGTTCCTCATGCTGGTGGCGTACCTCGCCTACTACGCATACCTGAAAGGCGGGCGCTTCTACGACACCGAAGCCAAGCTGAACTATTTCCCTCGCTTCACGCTGGCGAGCCTATTGGCCAAAGCCGAGAACTTCGCGGGCGCGCTCTACATGCCGCTGGTCGAGAAGTCCGCGGAAAGCCTGACGGTCTGGCCCCAGCGCCTCGTCTACCTGGGGGCTCCAGCCGTGTTCCTGTTCCTGGTGTTCCTGGCCTGGCCACCGGCTCCCCTGGCCGAGCGCGTCAGGAGCGGCATCCTGTGGGCCCTGATCGTGTGCGCGCCCGTGCTGTTCCTCGACCCGTACGAGTTCAACCACAACCTCTACCTTCCCGCCCTGGGCCTCGCCCTCGCCTTCGGTCTCTTCTGGCGGCACGTCACGAACTTCGTAGCGGAGACGCGATGGGTACGCCCTGCCCACCTCCACCTCTATGGCCTGGGCATGGCACTGCTCTCCCTTCATGTGAACCAGGAGAGCTTCCTGAAGAACAACTGGCGGCCGCACTGGGAGCGCACAGCCCGCCTCTGGGTGGAGGACACCAAACGGCTGTTCCCCGTCCTGCGGCCGCCCACCCAGCTCTATGTGCTCAAGAGCAACGAGTCGGAGCAGTGGAACCTGTACGGTGGGGACGTGCTCCGCGTGTCGTACGGCGAGCCGGACCTCACGATCGAGTTCGACGACACCCGGGATCCGTTCCCCCTCGAAGCGGCTCGCCAGGGCAAAGCCAGGGTGCTTATCATGCTGGACGGCCACGTCCACGACGTGACGGCCGACCGCTTGAGGCAGGCCGAGCTGGCTGGCGGCACCGGTACCGGCACCGGCACCGGTACTGCCTCCCTCGTCGAGCGTCTGGACCACGCCCAAGTCTCGCTGACTTCGGGACTGCCAGTGGAGCAGACGCGCTTCGAGACGCCGACCGGGACGCCGGCGTTCATCGGCTCGGTCGTGGCGGGCGGGGGCTACCGGCAGGCGCTGATGATGTTAGGGGGCACGCGTGTGCGTTTCCCGGTCAGGGTCACTGGCTCGGGACAGCTCTCGTTCGGCGTGACCAAGAGGTTCGAAAAGGGAGATGGCGTGGTCGCCCGCGTCTACTTCGAGGGCCTCGGCAGCCGGCGGCTCCTCTTCGAACAGCGCCTGAACCCGAAGGACGTGCCCGCAGACCGGCGCTGGTTCGACCAAACCATCGACCTCACCACGTTCCAGGGGCAGTCCGGCACGCTGGAGCTGGAATGCGCGCCCGGCCCAAGGGGCGACTTCGAGGCCGACTGGCTGGCCTGGAGCGGCCTGAGGCTCGAAGCCGCGCACCTGCGGTAGTTGACCCGCGTCGCGAGGGCGGCCGGCGGTCTGGGCTCGCGTGGCAGGCGCCTGGCGGCGGGAGCACTCGGCCTCGCCGTAGCGGCCTCCGTCGTCCGTTTCGTGGCCGAGATTCGAGGGGTCGAAGAGGCCTGCTGCGCCGACTTCCCGATCTTCGAGGAGGCGGCCGAGCAGTGGTCGCGCAACGAGCGCTTGTACGGGCGCCCGCTCGGGGAGTACGGCCCCGGGTCCGGCGTGTACAAATTCCCGCCCTTGCTGGCGCTGCTCCTGGCCGGTGGCCAGGCAGTGGCGGGCGGCCGGGTCCAGGGCCAGGTGTTCCTCCTCCAGGTCGCCGCTTACGCCGTGGCGGTCGCTCTCTTGCTTCTGACCCTGCGGCGGGCGGCCGGCGCCGGTCCCGGGACCCTGATGGCGGTCCTCGTGACGGCACTGAGCTTCGGGCCGTTCTTCGAGACGCTGTTCCGGCTCCAGCTCGAGAACGCGATGCTGCTGTGCATCGTGGTCGCTGGCCTCGCCCTCCACACAGGCGCGCCGGTCGCGGCCGGCGCCGCCCTGGGCCTCGCGACCGTCATCAAGCTGTACCCGATCCACCTGCTGGTGCCCCTCTGGCTCACCGGCCGCCGGCGCGCGGCGCTCGCGCTCGTGGGCACCGTCGTCGGAGTGGGAGGCCTCTCGCTGGTCGTGGTCGGCCTGGACGACGGCCTGCGCTACGCCACCGAGATCGTGCCCGCGCTGGCCCGGGAGAACCCCACGGACCAGTTCGGGGCCGAGAACCTGGGGATCCACCGGCTGCTCGGCCAGCGTCTGAACCTCGACTACGGCCACTCACGGGTTGCCGGCACGCTGGCCTTCGCGTGTGCGTGGCTGGTCTCGGCGGGCGCCGTGGTGCGATACCGGTGGGACCGGGCGGACCCCCGGGGCATCGCACCGGTGCTGCTGTTCTTGCCCCTCATGCTGATGTCGCTGCCGAACTCCTGGATGAACTATCAGCTCCTCCTGCTTCCCGCCGTGGCTTGGCTGATCGCCGAAGGCGCCAAGGGTGGCCGGCTCGAGCTGGTGTGCGGGGTGTGCGCCGGGCTCATCCTCTCGGCGTCGTCGTACGAGTCCGAGTGGGTCGGCTCGGCTCGCTTCCGGCTGAGCGCGCTGCACCCCCTGGCGTTTCAAGTCTGGTGCGACATCCGGCCCCTGGCCACGCTGCTCGCGTGGCTTGGACTGCTGCGAGCCTGCACGAGACCTCCGCTGCCGCCTTTCGCGAAGCCCTGAGGCGTGGCGTTGACCGCTTGGCGGTCCGTGCTATAGTGCCCTCCGGAGGTCGTACGATGACCGTCACGCCGGTGGCGGGCCGCCGATGAGGCACGGCCCGCGACACCCGCGGCGCCATCGACACCCCCGACACGATCGACCGCAAGGGCCCGGAGGAAATCCGAACCAGGGTCCGAGAGGGTCGCGGGATCCACGCCAAGCCCCCATACCCACCACGGGCGACACGATGCCCGTGAGCGGGGTGGCTGAGTTGACGGAAGGGCAGGGCGGGTACCTGAGGCTGGCCGAGAACAACTATCTCCCGCACCGCGACGACGCCGTCATACCGGCGGTCGTCGCGCGGGATCTCGGGCTTCGCGACGGCGCGGAGCTCGAGGGGCTGGCCCGTGACGGTGGTGGGCGCCGTGTAATCGTCGAAGTACAGAAGGTGATGGGGATGGCGCCCGAAGAGGCGCGCAAGCTTCCCCATTTCCAGGATCTCGTCTCCATCAACCCCGACGCGTCCTTCCACCTGGCGGCGGAGCAGGCCCAGACCAGCCTGCGAATCATCGACCTGATCGCACCCATCGGCCGCGGCCAGCGCGGGCTCATCGTCTCCCCGCCCAAGGCGGGCAAGACGACGCTGCTCGAGCACCTGGGCGTCTCGATCGCCACGCACCATCCCGAAGTGCACCTGATCCTGCTCTTGATCGACGAGCGGCCCGAGGAAGTCACGCACTTCCGGCGCACCGTGAAGGCCGAAGTGCTGGCCTCCACCTCGGACTCGGCCGCCGACGCCCACATCCGCCTGGCCCGTCTCGCCATCGAGCGCGCCAAGCGCCTGGTCGAGACCGGGCGCCACGTGGTGATCCTGCTCGACTCGCTGACGCGCCTGGGTCGCGCGTCGAACCGCGAGATGGGACCCGGCGGCCGCACCATGTCGGGCGGCGTCGACAACCGCGCCCTGCAGTTCCCGCGGCAGTTCTTCGGCGCCGCGCGCAACTGCGAAGGCAGCGGCAGCCTCACCATCCTGGCGACGGCGCTGATCGAGACTGGCTCGCGCATGGACGAGGTGATCTTCCAGGAGTTCAAGGGCACCGGGAACATGGAGCTGATCCTCGACCGCGCCATCGCCGACCGGCGCGTGTTCCCCGCGGTGGACGTGCTGAAGTCGGGCACGCGCCGCGAGGAGCTTCTGTGCAGCCCCGAAGAGCTCGCCAAGCGCCATCTGCTGCGCCGGGCGCTGGCCGACTTGTCGACCGTCGAGGCGACCCAGTTCCTGATCGACAAGATCCAGAAGACGCCGTCGAACGGGGCGTTCCTGCAGACCCTGGTCGCCCCCGCGCCCGCCGCAGCCCGCCGCTTCCGCTGAGCTTCGGGTTAGACTTTCGTCCCCCTCCCGGAGGATGTCGGGATGACGGCCATCGAACGGGATCGCTGCCTCCACTGCGGAGAGGCGATCGCCCTGGACGCGCGCGTTTGCCGCTTCTGCGGGCGCTCGGCCCTTGTCAACCTGGCGGTCGATACGCCCGTGACCGACGTGCGGGCGCGCTTGCGTATCGCGGGCGAGCTGAGCCGCATGGGACAGGGCCTGCCGGGCAGCGTCTTGTTGCAACAGGCGCTGGCGCGCAAGGACGGCCTGGTCGCCGTGGGCGTGCGCCGGGCTCTCGCCACGCGCGTCTACCAGGCGCTTCTGGAGCAGGGGGTACAGACCTCTCTCCAAGCCCCCGCCGAGCCGCGCGGCGTCAGCGTGCCCTGGAAGGGTGTCGGACTCAGCGCGCTGTGCGCCGCCATGATCGGGTTGGGAATCCTGGCCTGGGGCCGGTTCGACGTGGACCCGCAGAAGTTGGCGCGCAGCGCCGCCCCGGCTCCCACGGCCGTTCCCACGCCCGCCCAGGCCGGCCTGTCCACCCGGGACATCTCGGCGCGCTTCATGGCGTCGACGGTCTCGATCCGCTGCCCCGACTCGGTCGGCTCGGGCTTCTTCGTCGGGCCCGAGAGCGTGCTGACCAACGCCCACGTGGTGTGCCCTGCCGGCGGGCGCGGCCCGGAGGTCGTGTTGTCCGACGGCCGCAAGCTGGCCGCGGTCCTGGAACGCGCCGAGCGCGGCCTCGACCTGGCTCTGCTGCGCGTGCCGGGTGCGGCGGGCAAGCCGCTGGAGATCGGAGACGCCGGCACCCTCGCGGTGGGCGACAAGGTCGTGGTGATCGGCAGCCCGGTGGGCCTCGAGTTCACGGTCCACGAGGGCAGCGTGAGCAACCTCGGCCGGACCCTGTTCGGGCTCGCCTACGTGCAGCTCCAGGCGAAGATCAATTCCGGCAACAGCGGCGGACCGGTTCTCGATTCCGCCGGCCGTGTGGTGGGGGTGGTCTCCCTCAAGGAAAAGGAGGCCGACGGCATCGGCCTGGCGCTGCCCGTGAACTATGCCTGGAACGTGAGCCCGCCGCTGGTTCCGGCGCCGCCCACGGCTGTCTCGCCTGCCTTCGAAGCCATGCGGGCGAAGGCCCAGGAGCAGGCCGGGCAGGAGCACCAGCAGCTCGCGTCGGCGCAATCCATGCCGTTGCTGCTTGGAGCGTCCGTGGACCAGTACCGGCGCCTCGTGATCAAGGTGGGCCGCATCTCGGCCGCGCCGCCGCGATTCGAGGAGGTCACGCTCCGGATCCTGCGCGGCATGGACGAGGTGTGCGTGATCAAGGGCGACGTCAGCGAGTGGAAGCTGGTGGACCGCAAGATGAACTTCGAGCCGCGCTTCCAGACCTGGCTCGAGTTCAACATGCTCGACCTGCGGTTGTTCGTCGGCGAGTCCCCGCTGCGTTGGGACCTGTGCCCGCGCGAGAAGATGACGCCGGGCGTCGTGGCCGAGCTGCAGGGCGCGAACCCCGAAGTGTCCCGCGTGACCCTGCGCTGACGTCCGCGGCGCGGAACCAGCAGGCGACTCGTGTTGCCATCGCCCCGCTAGCGGGCCAGAATCCGCCCAAAGTCCAGGAGAACGCCCGATGAACCACGAGTACCACCGCTGGTATTCCCCGCGGCTCGGTCGCGAGATGGGCATCAACGTCTACGGCCACTACGGCTCGCCGATCGTGGTGTTTCCCACGAGCGGCGGCGACGAGAACGAGTACGCGGGCCAGGGCATGATCGCGGCCCTCGCCCACCACATCGAGGGCGGCCGCGTGAAGTTCTACTGCGTCAACTCACTGAACAACGAGAGCTGGTACGACAAGCAGGCCCACCCGCGGCACCGCAGCTACGTGCAGGCGATGTACGACGGCTACCTGGCCTTCGAGGTGGCGCCCTTCATCCACGACCATTGCCGCACGCCGGGCATCGGCATCACCACCACGGGCGCGTCCTTCGGCGCATACCACGCGGCCAACACGCTGTTCAAGCACCCGGACCTGTTCCGGCGCTGCCTCGCCCTGTCGGGCGTGTACGACATCCGGCGCTTCATGGACGGGGACTACGACGACAACTTCTACTTCAACAACCCCGTCGACTACCTCGCCAGCTTGAACGACTCCTGGTACCTCCACCACCTGCATCAGGACGACATCCGCCTGGCCACCGGCCACGGGGCCTACGAGGACTCGGGACCGACCTACCAGCTCTCCGAGGTCTTGCAGCGCAAGGGCATTCCCCACACCGTGGACGACTGGGGCCCTGACGGCGGCCACGACTGGCCATACTGGAAGCGGCAGATGGACCAGTACGTGGGCCGGCTGTTCTAGGTCGCCCCTGCGTACCGAGAATCGCCGGCGCCACGACCGCCTCGGGATCTCGCTGCCGGTCCGCGTGCAGGGCCACGACCTTTCCGACCAGCCCTGGGAGGAGGCGTCGAAGTGCGTGGACGCTTCCCAGGGCGGCTGCTCCTTCCTGCTGAAACGCGGCGTACTGGTGGGCCAGGTGCTGGTGCTCCACCTGCCGCTGCCGCGGCGCTACCGCAGCTACGACCCCAGCACCACGATCTACGAAACCTTCGCGCTCGTGCACAGCGCGCAGCTCGAGGCGGGACGCACGCGCGTGGGCGTCGCGTTCCTGGGACGCAAGGCGCCGCCCGGTTACGAAAAGGAGCCGGGGCGCCAGTTCCTCACGGACCGGCGAAGGTCCCGGCGCGGCGACCTCTACCTGAAGGTCCGGCTCGCGGGCGGAGCGGGCGAGGAGCGCACCGTGCTCGAAAACTTCGGCCGCGGCGGAGCCCGGGTGATGACCGGGCAGCCACTCGCCGAGGGCGAGGTGGTCAGCCTCGAGGACGCCGAGGGCTCCTTCAAGGCCCGGGCCGAGGTGCGCTCGGTCTACGTGGGCGAGGACGGGATCCGGCGCCTGAACCTGCGCTTCCTGTAGCTACTCGCGCCGATAGCGCATCCGGCCGAACTCGCGGAACGCGCCGTCCTTGCCGCGGACCTCGTCGAGGATCTCCAGCGCTCCGTCATCGAGCAGTCGATACGTCGTGCGGCCCCGCGGCTCGGCTGCCGGCCACGACACCACCAGGCCCATGGCCTCGACCCGGATCTCGAGCGGGTGCACGCTGGCCTGGGAATCGAACCAGGTGCCCTTCACTCCGTCGGGACCCTCGCTGTAGTAGGCATGGCCGCATTCTAGCGGAGCGCGGGGAACAACCCGTCGCTCCGCTGCGTAGTGAGTCGTCGGAGTTCGCCGTCCTGAACACCGGGCCCGATGCAGTAAAATCCGCTTCTTGACTGTCGTCCCGGAGGCGCTTGGTGTCCGACCTCAAAGGCGAGCTGGCCTCGCTCAAGATCGACCGCAGCGAAGGCTCGAAGAGCGCGTGGCGCTGGCCGCTCCTGCTGTTCGTGCCGGTCCTGCTCGCGCTCTTGGTCCTTTACGGGCTGCGGGCCCGCCAGGCCCTGGCCGCCCCCGAGATCGCCGTCGTCGAAGCGCGCGTGCAGGCGATGGACCACGCCAGCCCCGGCACGCCCCTGCTGGCTGCCTCGGGCTACGTGGTGGCGCGTCGCAAGGCCGTGGTCTCCGCCAAGATTCAGGGACGCCTGGCCGAGCTGCGCGTGGAAGAGGGCAGCCACGTGCGCGAGGGCGACGTGCTGGCGCGCCTCGAGGACGCGGACTACGTCGCGGGCGTGGCGCGGGCACGGGCGACCGTCCAGCAGGCCGAGGCGAACCTGTTCGAGAACCGGCGCCAGCTGGGCCTGGCCGAGAAGCTGGCGGCGCAGAGCATCGTGGCCGTGGACGAGCGCGACGCCGCGCTGAGCCGCGTCCGGCAGGCCGAGGCCGGCGTGGCCCAGGCGCAGGCCGACCTCGGGTTCTCGGAGGCACAGCTCCAGAACACCGTGATCCGCGCGCCCTTCTCCGGCGTCGTGGTGAAGAAAATGGCCGAGGTGGGGGAGAGCGTCGCGCCGATCCCGCCCGGCGTGAACCTGTCCACGTCGTCGGGAGCCATCGTGGCCCTGGCCGACCTCGCCACCCTGGAAGTCGAGACCGACGTGGCCGAAGCCAACGTCGCCAAGCTCGCCGAAGACCAGCCGGCCGAGGTCACCGTGGAGGCGTTTCCGAGCCAGCGCTACAAGGCGGTGCTGCGGCAGGTGATCCCCACCGCCGACCGCACCAAGGCCACCGTCCAGGTGAAGGTGACGATCCTCGACAAGGACAAGAACCTGAAGCCGGAGATGAGCGCCAAGGTGACGTTTCTCGAAAAGGAGGCGCCTCGCGAGGCGAGCGCGCCGCCCGCGCAGGTGGTCACGATCCCGAAAAGCGCCGTGGCGTCTCGCGACGGACGTTCGGTGGTGTTCGAAGTCGTGGAGGGCAGGGCCCGCCAGCGGGCCGTGGTCGTGGCCGGCGAGTACCAGGGCCGGCAGGTCGTCAAGCAGGGCCTGGCGGGCGGCGAGCGGATCGTCAGCCAGCCGCCAGCGGACCTGAAGGACGGCGACGCCGTCCGCATCAAGGGGTAGAAATCCAGATGGCGATGGTGAACGTCCAGGGAGTGCGCAAGGTCTACAAGCGCGACACGCAGGAGATCACTGTCCTCGACGGCATCGAGCTGCAGGTGCCCGAGGGCGAGTTCGTGGCGCTCATGGGACCGTCGGGATCGGGCAAGACGACGCTGCTGAACCTGATCGCGGGCATCGACCGGCCCACGTCGGGCAAGGTGGTGGTCGCCGGCACCGACGTGGCGCAGCTCTCCGAGAGCGCCCTCGCCGAGTGGCGCAGCCGGAGCGTCGGCTTCATCTTCCAGTTCTACAACCTGATCCCCGTGCTCTCCGCCGTGGAGAACGTGGAGCTGCCGCTCCTGCTCACTCGGCTCAAGAAGGCCGAGCGCCGCGAGCGCGCGCTGACCGCGCTCAAGGTGGTGGGCCTCGCCGATCGTGCCCAGCACTACCCGCGCCAGCTCTCGGGCGGGCAGGAGCAGCGCGTGGCGATCGCGCGCGCCATCGTCGCGGATCCCAAGGTGCTGGTGGCCGACGAGCCCACCGGCGACCTCGACGCCAGGAGCGCCGAGGAGATCCTGGGCCTCATGGACACCCTGAACCGCGACTTCAAGAAGACCATCGTCATGGTGACCCACGACCCGCGGGCGGCCCAGCGCGCCCACACCCAGCACCACCTCGAAAAAGGCGTGCTGGCCGGTTGAGCGGAGGCCGCCCATGAAATTCCTTCCCTTCATCCTCAAGCACCTGCGGCGGAACTGGGTCCGCACCACCAGCACCGTCCTGGCCATGTCGGTCTGCATCTTCCTGTTCTGCACGCTTCAAACCGTGCTCGCCGAAATCAACGGCCTCCTGGACAGCATCAGCGCGAACCGGCTGGTGAGCCGCAACGCGATCAGCCTGGTCTTCTCGCTGCCCTTGTCGTACGGCAGCCGGATCCAGGCGGTCCCCGGCGTCAAGCGCGTGGCCACCACCTCGTGGTTCGGCGGCGCCTTGCCCGCGAAGAAGGAAGGCAAGGCCACCGACGAAGACGAGAACGAGCCGGCCACCGACTGGAGCAACTTCTTCCCCAACATGGCCGTGGACCCTGAGCCGTATTTCGCCATGTACCCGGAGTTCCAGATCAAGCCCGACGAGTGGAACGCCTTCATGGGCGACATGCAGGGCGCCGTGGTCGGCCGCAAGCTGGCCGACAAGTTCGGGTGGAAGCTGGGCGACCGCTTCCACCTGGAGAGCTTCATCCCGCCCTACCGCAAGCCGTCGGGCCCGTTCGAGTTCACGGTGCGCGCCATCTTCGACACCGACAAGGTGAAGCACCCGAAGACCGACTCGAGCCTGATGCTGTTCCACTTCAAGTATCTCTACGAAGGCACCGGGCGCAACGTGGACGCGGGCAGCTACACGATCGAGATCGACGACCCCGAGGAGGCCGGCGCGGTCAGCAAGGCGATCGACGCGATGTTCGAGAACTCCGACGCGCAGACCCACACCGAGACCGAGGCGGCCTTCGCCGCCAGCTTCCTGTCCATGGCGGGCAACCTGGCTCTCCTGCTCAACACCATCGGTCTGGCCGTCGCCTTCACGATCCTGCTGGTGACCGCCAACACCATGAGCATGGCGGTGCGCGAACGCCGCACCGAGATCGCCGTGCTCAAGACCCTGGGCTTCGGCAGCGGCACCGTGATGGGCCTGATCGTCGCCGAGGCGTTGCTGCTGGGGGTCCTGGGCGGGTCGCTCGGCATCCTGCTGAGCCGCGCCACCATCTGGGGTCTCACCTCGCTGCCCGGCCTGAAGGACGCCCTGGCGGGCTTCGGCCTGACCAGCATGTCGCTCAGCCCCAGCGTGGCCCTGGTCGGCTTCGGCGTGGCGCTCTTGCTCGGCCTGGCCGCCGGTTTCATGCCGGCCTACGGCGCCTACCGCGCGCGCATCACCGACATGCTGAGGACGGTGTAGCGTGGCGGTCCCGATCTCCTACAACGTGCGCAACGTGCGCCAGCGCTGGCAGGTCACGCTGCTGGCCGTGGTGGGCATCGCCCTGGTGGTGGCGGTGTTCGCCACGCTGATGGCCATGGCGGCGGGGTTCCAGCATGCGTTGCGCGCGACCGGCCGCCTGGACAACGCCATGATCGTGCAGCGCGGTTCGGGCTCGGAGCTCACCTCGGGCGTGCCGCTCGAGCAGCGCAACCAGATCCTCGTGGACGAGCGCGTGGCGCGCGGCAAGGACGGCCAGCCGCTGGCGTCGTGGGACTGGGTGATCGTGATCAACCTGCCGAAGCAGGACGGCCAGCCCACCAACGTGACGTTCCGCGCCGTGCCTCCCAGCGCCTACGAGGTGCGCGGCGGCATCCAGATCCTCGAGGGGCGCAAATACACGCCGGGGCTGGACGAGGTGATCGTGGGCGAGAAGCTCCGCGGGCGCATCCAGGGCCTGCAGGTGGGCGGCACGCTCAAGTACCAGCGCAAGGACTTCAAGATCGTGGGGGCGTTCAGCGCCGAGGGCGGCGCCTTGGAGAGCGAGATCTGGGGCGACTACGACGTGGTGGGCACCATGTTCCAGCGCGGCCCGGGATCGAACTCGCTGGTGGTGCGGATGAAGGACGCGGCCGAGATTCCCGCTTTCAACCGCTGGATCAAGGCGCAGCCGAACTGGCAGCTGCAAGCCACGAGCGAGCGCAAGTACTACGAGGATCAGGCCGGCCCGGTGGCGACGCCGCTCAAGGTCCTGGCCTTCGGTGTCGCCTTCATCATGGGCATCGGCGCGGTGTTCGGCGCGATGAACACGATGTACGCCATCGTCGCGGCGCGCACCCGCGAGATCGGGACGCTGCGGGCGCTGGGCTTCGCGCGGCGCTCGATCCTGCTCTCGTTCGTGCTGGAGTCGATGTTCCTGGCGCTGCTGGCGGGCCTGCTGGGCTGCCTGCTGGCCTTCCCGATGAACGGCTTCTCGACCGGCACCGGCCAGACCCAGAGCTTCAGCGAGATCGCCTTCGCCTTCCGCATCACGCCCGAGATCCTGCTCGTCGCGATGGGCTTCGCCCTGCTAATGGGCCTGCTGGGCGGCCTGCTGCCGGCGTGGCGCGGCGCGCGCCTGCCGATCACCATCGCGCTGCGGGAGGCCTGAGCCGGGGGCTCAGCGCGAAGAGGTCGTGAGGGCGGCGCCCAGGAAGCGCAGGCCGGCCTCGGCCACGGAGAGCACGTACTCGTAGCCGTGGTCGCCCGGCGACAGCGCGAACTCGTGCTTCACGCCGCGGGCCTGCAGGGTTGCGTGCAGCGCCTGGTTACCCTTGGCGAGACCGTAGCGGTCCTGCGCGCCGCAGTCGAAGCGCAGCGCGGGTGCGGTCTTCGGGTCGGCCCTGCCGGCCAGGCGCAAGGGATCGTTGACCGACCACAAGGCCGCGTCGATCGGGTCTCCGAACACGCCGCGGAACGCATCCATCTGCCAGCGCCCCGCGCCCTGCTCGCGGGTGGGGATCCCTTCCAGCAGCATCGCGCTGTGGGTGGAAACCGCGAGGAACGCCTCGGGATGGCCGAGCGCGATGCGCAGCGCCGCGTAGCCGCCCATGGACACGCCCCACAGGCCACGCGCCTCCCGTCCCTGCCGGACGCGAAAGGTCGCCTCGATCCAGGCGGGCGTGTCCTGCGTGACGAGGTCCTCGTAGGCGCCGGCCGGCGAGTTCACGAAGAAGCTGCGGTCGCCGTTCACCGCGACCATCACGAACTCCGGCAGCCGGCCATCGGCCCAGAGCCGGTCCAGCACGGCGGAAAGCCCGCGGCGCTCCCAGAACGATGGGCTCTCGAACAGGCCGTGCAACGCGATCACGTAGGGGAAGCGCCGGCCGGGGGACTTTTCGTAGGACGGCGGCAACTGCACGAGGGCGGCCACCTCGCGGCCGAGAGCCTTGGAGGCGAGGCTCGCGGGGCGCACTTCCGCGACGGCAGGCCCGCTGGCGTAGCACAACGCCAGGACCAGGGCGCTTCGGGACATCGGGATCATTCTCCGAGATGGCGGCGGACGCGCTGGAGCACGGCGTCCAGCTTTTGCGCCGTGAGCTTGCCGGTGAAGGTGTTCTGCTGCGAGACGTGATAGCTCGCGAACAGGCGCATGCCGCCGCCCAGGTCGTGTTCGACGCCGTGGCCGAAGGCATAGGCGCGACGTGGCAGCCGTCCCTGGTCCTTCAGCATGGCGAGGAAGCCGTCCATCGCGAGCTTGCCCTGGGCCAGCACCGCGCGGACCCTGCCGAGCAGGGACCACTCGCGCCACAGGTACTCGCGGCAGCGGGCGATCTCGAGGCGCGTCGGCTTGTTGGCGGGCGGCGCGCAGCGGGCGAGGGCGGCGATGTAGGCGTCGCGCAGCACGAGCCCGTCGCCCCGCTCCCGCGATTCGGGCTGGTTGGCGAAGCCCGCTCGATGGAGCCCCGCGAACAGGAAGTCACCCGAGCGGTCGCCCGTGAATACACGCCCGGTGCGATTGCCGCCGTGGGCCGCGGGCGCCAGGCCGACGATCAGCAGGCGCGCAGCGGGGTCGCCGAAGCCCGGCACCGGCCGGCCCCAGTACTCCTGGTCCCGATAGCGCTTGACCTTGACGCGCGCCACGCGCCGGCACCACGCGCGCAGGCGCGGACAGCGCTCGCAGGCGATCACGTCCCTTGTGACGCGGGCGAGGGAGTCCTGCATGCGGCAACCAGTCTAGCGTGCGACAAGGTAGGATTGGCGTTCGCCGCGAGGAGACAATGACCGACACGCTGAGCGCCCACCGCAGCCTGCCCCTGACGGACCTGAACGAGGAAGAGACGCTCTTCCGCGACCAGGTTCGCGAGTTCGCCGAGACCGAGGTCCGGCCGCTCGTCCACAAGATGGACGAGGAGTCGAAGATCCCGCGCGAGCTGATCGACAAGTGCTTCGAGCTGGGCATCATGGGTGTCGAGATCCCCGAGAAGTATCAGGGTGCGGGCGCGACTTTTTTCATGTCGGTGCTGGTCGTCGAGGAACTGGCCCGGGTGGACGCTTCCGTCGCCGTGCTGGTGGACGTGCAGAACACGCTGGTCAACAACGCGATCCTGCGCTGGGCCAACGACGACCAGATGCAGCGCTACTTCCCGAAGCTCGCCACGAAATGGGTGGGGGCCTACGCGTTGTCCGAGGCCGGCTCGGGCTCCGACGCTTTCGCCCTGGCGTGCCGGGCCGACGACAAGGGCGATCACTACGAGCTGACGGGCCGCAAGCTCTGGATCACCAACGCGGCCGAGGCCGAGCTGTTCATCATCCTGGCCAACGCCGATCCCGCGAAGGGCTACAAGGGCATCACGGCCTTCCTGGTCGAGCGCAGCTTCCCCGGCTTCACGATCGGGAAGAAGGAGGACAAGCTGGGCATCCGCGCCAGCTCCACCTGCGAGCTGATCCTCGAAGGTTGCCGGGTGCCCAAGGCGAACGTGCTGGGCGAGGTCGGCAAGGGCTACAAGATCGCCATCGAGACCTTGAACGAAGGCCGCATCGGCATCGGCGCCCAGATGGTGGGGCTGGCCCAGGGCGCCTGGCAGCTGGCGGCGAAGTATTCCCAGGAGCGCCAGCAGTTCGGCAAGCCGATCGCAGAGTTCCAGGCGGTACAGTTCGAGCTCGCCGAGATGGCGACGCGGATCGAGGCCTCGCGCCTCTTGACCTACAACGCCGCCCGGCTGCGGGACGTGGGGCAGCCCTTCATCAAGGAAGCGGCCATGGCCAAGCTGTTCGCCTCGCGCAGCGCCGAGTACGTCGCGTCCAAGGCGATCGAGACCTACGGCGGCTACGGCTTCACGCGGGAGTACCCCGTCGAGAAGTACTTCCGGGACCAGAAGGTCGGGCAGATCTACGAGGGCACCTCGAACATGCAGCTGCTGGTGATCGCCAAGCAGGTGCTCGGCAGGATGTAGGCTCGGCGCGCTCCGCCCCCGAGCAGCGCGCCGGCGGCCGACCCTAGAACACCAGGGGCTGGTCCGCGTCCAGCACGAAACGCGTGGTGCGCTTCCAGCCGGGCAGCACCACGTACTCCCGCGTGTACTCGCAGGTGATGCGGCGCGAGGTGTCGAGGGTCGTGACCTTGAAGCAGCTGCGCTGGATGTAGGCGTCGAGGCGGTTCTGCGTAACCTCCCTGAACAACATGTCCACGATCTGTTCGTCCTTCGCCGCTCTCGGCGTGCGACAGATCTGGTTGACCTTGTCCGCCAGAGTATAGTGGCTGAAGTAGACCGGAATCACGTTAAACCCCGCGTAGATGGCGAGTAGGAAGACGCTGAGCCAGATGATGCTCTGTGCCCTTCCTTCGCCCCGCTCGCTGCGTGTCAGCATGGCTCTCCTCTCCTGCATCCGGCTCTAGCGAATCACGTGGAAGAAACGACCCCAGCGCGTGCGCAACGGCGCGCTGGCGAGATCTCGCAGCCAGTCCGACGCCCGCTCGCGACGGTATTCGTCGCGCGTGGCTGCGTACGACCAATACACGAGCACGGCCCTGCCCTTCACCAAGTCCCTCGGCAGGAAGCCCCAGAAACGGCTGTCGTTGCTGTTGTCGCGATTGTCGCCCATCACGAACAGGTGGTTCGGCGGCACACGGGACGGACCGAAGCCCTGCCGCTCGGCTCGCAGGCCGAACTCGGGATCCCCCGGCTTCAGGCTCGGCTCCTGGAAGTGGGCGTAGGCCGCTTCGTCGAGGGGCTGGCCGTCGATCAGCACGTTGCGCTCCCGCACCTCGACGGTCTCGCCCGGCAGGGCCACCACTCGCTTGACGTAGTCCTTGTCCGGGCTTCCGGGAAAGCGGAAGACCACCACGTCGCCGCGCCGCACCTCGCGCTTGCCCATGAGCGCGTCCTCGATCGCCCCGAGGGACGGCGAAAACAGCAACCGGTTCACGAACAAGTGGTCGCCGATCAGCAGGTTCGGCTCCATCGAGCTGGTCGGGATCTTGAACGCCTGCACCGCGAAGGTGCGCACGAAGAGCGCCAGGATCACGGCCACGACCAGGGCCTCGAGGTACTCGCGTGCCACCGACTTGCGGAAAGGCCGCTGGCGTGCCTCGAGGCTCGCCGCGGTGGCGGCGGGGGGGGCGCTCACAGGGCGGTATTCTAGCGCTTCCCGAGGCGACGTCTTGCGCCGACACCCTTCAGGTGTAAGCTCCCGCCTGCGCTAACCAGGGGGGACTGAATGCGTAGCATTGGCTACCTGTCGGCGTGTGTCCTGCTGCTTCCGGTGCCGGTCGCCCGGGCCCAAGGCAGGGCAGCGCTCACGCCGGTGCTCATTTCCAGCGACGACGAGTGCCGCGTCAGCGTGGATGGCGAAGACCAGGGAGTGATCACTTCCGGTGGTCTCAAGAAAGTCGTTTTGGCTCCCGGGGAACACCTGGTAAGCGCCGTGTGCACGGGCGAGCGGCGCTGGAAGGAAACGGTCAGCGTGGGGGTCCAGCAGAAGGTGGTCGCGATCCCGGCCGCTGCAACTCCCGCCCCCGCTGCCGTGGCACCGGCCTTGCCGCCCGCTCCCGCTGCCCGCACCGGTTGCCTGCTCGACAAGGATCCGGTCGGACGCTGGATCGTCAGGGCCGTCGCGATGGGGAGCGGGTGCGACAAGGCCCGTGTGCGCCCGGGAGCCATCGTCGTTTCGGCGAATGGAAAGAAGATGCAGGAAGCCACCGCCGACGACCTGGAGAAGCTCGACGGCGGCGCCGTCGGCTCGACGGTCGAAGGCGAGATCCTCGACGCGGACGGTACCTTCCGGAAAGTGTTGATCACCCGCGCCGTGCTGCCCGAAGCCGGCAGCATGTCGGTCTTGCAGGCCGACGGCAGGTCCGTGAGGGGGGGCAGCTTCGACCGCGCCCGTCCTTTCGATGCCGCGGGCAGCGCGCCGCCGAGCGACGCGCCCGCCAAACGCCCTGCGGCGCCTGTCCCCACCGAGTTCAAGAGCGCGACGCGCTCGTGCATCGGCATCGCGCTCACGTGCGAGCAGCGCGCCGATTTCCAGTGTGGGCTCGGCGTGGGCTGCATGAGCAGTGGGGGTTCGTGCAATGGCGTTCCTGTCGGTGGCGGCTGCCCGGGGAAGGCGCAGGCCCAATGCACCGTGACGCCGGGCTGCTCGTGGATGTTCAACGCCTGCATCGGTCTGGGCGCCACCTGTGCCAGCAATTCCAACCAGTGGTCGTGCAACAGCAAGCTGGGTTGTTCCTGGAAGGCAAGCTGCACGGGATTCGCCATGCCCTGCGGCTCGTTGAACGAGGCGAGCTGCGGCCTGCAGCCCGGCTGCTTCCTTCAGTAGGCGTGGGCTCTTGCCGGGTGTGGTGCTTCGTGGTAGAAGCCGACGACTCTCCTCGGTCTGACAGAAAGGAACAATCATGGTGAAGCCAGTGTGCGTCCTGGTCGGGGCTCTCGGTGTCGCTCTGCTGCCACTATCGGCATACGCCAGGGAGATCAAGCTGAAGATCGAGGGCGAAAAACAGACAGGTTTCAAGATGACCGAGCAGCTGAACAAGCACGGCAAGGACAAGGACCTGCAGTTCACGATCAACGATCAAGACTATGAGTTCCGCGTCGCGGTCTACACGGAGGGCATGTCGACTGCCGACGCACTTTTCGGCGGAGGCGCCGACTCCTCGGCGGTGGTGCTGACGCCTCAGTGCGAAATGCTGTTCGTCGTCACCCGCAGTGGCCGCATGACCGAGAGCGGCGCGCTGAACGCCGTGTCCAAGGAACTCGCGAAGAAGTTCAAGAGCTACATCGCCGTGACCAGCCCGAAGTAGTCGAGGGCGAGCCGCAGGCTCGCCTCATTCGTCGACCCGCAGCACCGCCAGGAAGGCCTCCTGGGGGATGTCCACGGTGCCCACCCGCTTCATGCGCTTCTTGCCCTCTTTCTGCTTCTCGAGCAGCTTGCGCTTGCGGGTGATGTCGCCGCCGTAGCACTTGGCGATGACGTTCTTGCGCAGGGGTCTCACGGACTCGCGGGCGATGACCCGCGAGCCGATGGCGGCCTGGATCGCCACCTCGAACATCTGGCGCGGGATCATCTTGCGCATCTTCTCCACGAGGGACTTGCCGCGCTCGTAGGAGGTGTCCTTGTGGACGATCAGGGATAGCGCGTCCACCGGGTCGCCGTTCACCAGGATGTCGAGCTTGACCAGGGGCGAGACCCAGTGGCCGCTCCACTGGTAGTCGAGGGACGCGTAGCCCTTGGAGGCCGACTTCAGCCGGTCGTAGAAGTCGAGCAGGATCTCGTTCAGGGGCAGCTCGTACTCGATCATCACCCGCGTGGTCGTGATGTAGTTGAGCGTCTTCTGGATGCCGCGCTTGTCCTGGCACAGCTTCAGGATCGCCCCCACGTGCTCGTCCTTGGTCAGGATGGTGGCGGTGATGATCGGCTCCTCGATCGATTCGATCGAGCCGGGATCGGGCAGACGGGCCGGGGAGTCGATTTCGATGGTCTCGCGGTTGGTCTTCTTCACGCGGTAGCGCACCGACGGCGCCGTGATCAAGAGCTCTAGCGCGAACTCGCGTTCCAGCCGCTCGGTCACGATCTCCATGTGCAGGAGACCCAGGAAGCCGCAGCGAAAGCCGAAGCCCAGCGCCGTCGAGGTCTCGGGCTCGTAGAAGAAGGACGAGTCGTTGAGCCGGAGCTTTTCGAGCGCATCGCGCAGCTCTGCGTACTGGTCGGCGTCCACCGGGAAGAGCCTAGCGAACACCATCGGCTTCACTTCCTTGAAGCCCGGCAACGGATCGGGCGCCGGGTTTTTCGTTTCGGTGAGCGTGTCGCCGATCGCCACGTCCGAGACCTTCTTGATGCCGGCGACGACGAAGCCGACTTCTCCCGCCGACAGCGAATCGACCGGCTCCGGCTTGGGAGTGAAGACACCGATCTGCTCGATCTCGTACATTCCACCCGAAGCCATCAGCTTGACCTTCATCCTGGGCTCGAGCCGGCCGTCCTTGACGTGCACCAGGATCACGACGCCGCGATACTGGTCGAACCAGGAATCGAAGACCAGCGCGCGCAGCGGACCGTCGGGGTTGCCGTCGGGCGGCGGCATCCGCGTCACGATCGCTTCCAGGATCTCGTCGATGCCGATGCCCTGCTTCGCCGAGGCCAGGATCGCGTGGGAGGCGTCGATGCCGATCACGTGCTCGATCTGCTCCTTGGCTTTGTCGGGCTCGGCGCCCGGCAGGTCGATCTTGTTGATCACCGGCACGATCTCGAGCCGGGCGTCGGCCGCGAGGTGCGCGTTGGCCAGCGTCTGCGCTTCGACGCCCTGGCTCGCGTCCACCACCAGCAAGGCACCCTGGCAGGCGGCCAGCGAGCGGCTCACCTCATAGGTGAAGTCCACGTGTCCGGGCGTGTCGATCAGATTGAGGATGTAGTCGTCGCCGTCCTGGGCCTTGTAGTTGAGGCGCACCGAGTGCTGCTTGATCGTGATCCCGCGCTCGCGCTCCAGGTCCATCGAGTCCAGGAACTGCTCGGTCAGCTCGCGCTGGGTGAGAGCGCCCGTGCGCTCCATCAGCCGATCGGACAGGGTGGTCTTGCCGTGGTCGATGTGGGCGATGATCGAGAAGTTTCGGATCTTCTGCATGTCGAAAACTCGCCATTTTAGCCGATTGACCCTGGCTTTCGCGGGGGACTAAGCTCCGCCGGCAGGGGGCTTCACGCCAGTGCTCGAGGCGCCGTCCGCCGCACCCGCCGCACGGGCCGGGCTCTGGAACGACGCCGGAGACTGGCAGGCGGCCGCGCTCGTCGCCTACTGCGCCGTGTTCGTCGCCTGGGAGCTGTTCGCCGGGGCGGGCCACGACCCGGTGCTATGCGACTTCGCCTTCGTCCCCGCCGGGGCCCTCGCGAGCTGGCTGGTCTTTCGCGCCGGGCTGAGCCACGCCGACCCCGGGTACTCGCGCGGCCTGCGCCTCATCGGCCTGGCATTCGGCCTGCAGTGCCTCGGCGACCTGTTCTGGTTCGCGCACGCGGCGCTTCGGGGCCAGGATCCAGCGCTGTCCGTCACGATCCTGGTCTACGCCGTCTTCTACCCGGTGTTCATCGCGGGGGCGCTGGCATTGCCCCGGGCCGCGGGGCGCGTGGGCCGCCGGGTGTTCTGGCTCGACACGGCCGCCGCCGTGGTCGGGGGCGCGATGGTGGTGGGCTACCAGGCCCTCGACCTCGCGGCGCGCGGGGGCGACTGGCCGCGCACCGCGATCGCGGCTACCTACTGCCTGGGCGATCTCGTCGTGCTGCTGCTCTTCGTCGCGCTCGCGAAGCGCCATGGGTCCGAGCAGCGGCCGGCTTTCGTGATGCTCGCCCTGGGGCTGCTGCTGCTGTTCGTCGGCGACGTGCTCTTCAGCCTCGCGCACCTCGCGGGCCCCCACGTTAAGGACGCCATCGCCAACGCGATGCTGATGGGCTCGTGGGCCTGCGTCGGCGTCGCGGGGCAGCTGTACCGGCGGCTGGGGCCGGGCCCCGTGGCGCGGCCGCCCTCGGCCTCGGACCAGGCCGACCTCGCCCTCGTCCCCTTCGCCGTGGTGGCGCTCGGCTACGGCGTCCTGCTGGTGGCTGCGCTGCGCGGGCGCCCCAGCGTGATCCTGGTGGTGGGCGCCGCGCTCTTGACCGCCATCGTGCTGGTGCGCCAGTACGCGTCGGCCCGCGAGAACGCCCGGCTGGTTCAGGAGCGGACCGCTCTGCACGACAAGGCGCGCTTCGAGGCATTGGTCGAGTCGGCTGCCGACGTGCTGGTGCTGGTCGACGAACGGGCCACGTTCCGCTACCTGAGCGGCTCGGTGCGCGGGGCGCTGGGGCGCGGGCCGGCCGAGCTCGTGGGCACGAACGCCTTCGACCTGATGCACCCCGACGACGTCGCGGCTGCCCAGCGCGTGCTGGGCTCGTGCCTCGAGCGGCCGGGCGTGATGCACCACGCGGCGTTCCGCTTCCGCCACGCCGACGGCTCCTGGCGCGACATCGAGGCCGACGGCCTGAACCAGCTGGCGAACCCGGAGATCGAAGCCATCACCGCGACCTTCCGCGACGTGACCGCGCGCAAGACCGCCGAGGCCGAGCTGCGCGGCCAGAAGGACCTGCTGGCGAACCTGCTGGCCGTGGCGCGCGCCACGGCCGAGAGCCCCAGCCTGGAGGTGACGCTCCGGAACGCGCTGGGCGTGATGAAGAGCCTGGTGGGCGCCAGTGGGGGCTCGATCTTCCTGCTCGACGAACGGGGCGCGGTGCGCCGCAGCGTCTACGCCGAAGGCGACGCGGTACCCGAGGCGATGCAGCAGACCCACGCCGAGCGCGTGCTGCGCGAGGGGCTGGCCGGCTGGGTGGCACGCCACCGCGAGGCGGCGATCCTGCCCGACGTGGCGCGTGACGCGCGCTGGATGTCGCTTCCGGACGAGCCGATGCGCTCCGCGCTTTCGGTCCCGATCCTGGTCGGGGAGGCGCTGGTGGGGGTGCTGACCCTGGTCGACGGACGCGTCGATTTCTTCGACGCCCAGGACCTGCGCTTCGTGCAGGGGGCCTGCGAGCAGATAGCACTGGCGCTGCGCAACGCCCAGGTCTTCGACGCCCTGGGACGCATGGCGCACCGGCAGCGCCTGCTGAACGACTTCGTGCGCACCGCGGGCCTGCGCCTGGATCCCGACGCGATGATCGAGGCGGCGCTGCAGACCATCAGCCGGCGCACCCACTGGATCAACGTCGCGCTTTCGGTGCCCGACACCGAGGGGCGTTTCCTGCGCATCCGCGCGCTGCCCGCCGGCCAGGCGCCCGAACGGCCGCAACGCGTGGACGAGGGCATCGCGGGCCGCGCCTTCGTCTCCGGCCGCACCCAGCACGTGCCCGACGTGAGCCGCGACCCCGACTACGTGCCGGCCTCGGTCGAGGTGCGCAGCGAGCTGGCGGTGCCGCTCAGGCGCGGCGACCGCGTGCTCGGCGTCCTGAACCTCGAGAGCGAAGAGTTGAACGGGTTCGACGAGGAAGACCTCCGGCTGGCCGAGGCGCTGGCCGACACGATCGCCCTCTCGCTGGACGACGCCCTCACGTATCGCCGGCTGGCCGACGAGTCGGAGCTTGTACAGGCCGTGATCCGCGCCAGCCGCGACGGCATCGTGTTGATCGGCGCCGACGAGCAGGTGAAGCTCGTCAACGCCCCGGCCCTGCGGCTACTGCGACTTTCGGACACGCCCCTGGACTGGCTGGGCCGTCCCGCGGCCAGTCTGGCCGGGCTGCCCGCCATCCGGCACGGCGAAGGGGAGCTCAGCGAGCGGGGCAGTGTCGTGCGCTACTTCGTCGAGCCCGTGGCCACCGGCACGGCCCGCGGCCGGCTGGTGGTGCTGCGCGACGTCAGCGAAGAGCGCCGGTTGGAGACCCTGCGCGAGGATCTCACCCACACCCTGGTCCACGACCTGCGCACTCCGCTCAACTCCATCATGGGGTTCCTGGAGGTGCTGGGCCAGGCGCCGTCCCTGAAGGACCCGCACCAGGAGCTGCTCGATATCGCCGGTCGCGCCACCGAAAGGCTGGTCTCCCTGATCGACACCATCCTGGACGTGTCCCGCCTCGAGAAGGGTGTGATGCCCGTGGTCCGCGAGGCCGTGGCCCTGGGCCCGCTGATCGCCGACGTCCAAGCACTCCTGAAGCCCGTCGCCCGCCAGCGCGGTATCGACCTCCTGGCCGTCCTGCCGCCCGAGCTGCCGGCGGTGAACGCCGACCCCGGCCTGTTGCGCCGCATCGTCGAGAACCTGCTGTCGAACGCGCTGCGCCACACGCCTCGCAAAGGCACGGTGAGGATCGCGGCGCTACTGCAGCCGGCCCCGCCCAGGAGCATCGAGATCCGCGTCAGCGACACCGGCCGCGGCATCCCGGCCGAGGAACAGCTGCGCATCTTCGAGAAGTACGCGACCGGACGCGAACCGGGGCGCGGCACCGGACTCGGCCTGGCGTTCTGCCGCCTGGCCGTCGAGGCGCACGGGGGCCGCATCCGCGTCGAGAGCGCGCCCGGCGAGGGCGCCACCTTCGTCTTCACGCTGGAGCTGACCTGAGGTCATATTCACTCCCTTGATCCGGCTGGCGGGAGGCGCTAGAAGGGGGAGGTTTGGGCAGCGGTGGGACCCCGTCGGCGGCCGAGAGCGCCCGCCTCGCCGTCCTCAGGGCCTACCGGGTCCTCGACACCCCGCCCGAACCGGCCTACGACGACCTCACACGGCTGGCCGCCGAGATCTGCGGCGCGCCCATCGCGCTGCTGACCTTCGTGGACGAGGACCGGCAGTGGTTCAAGGCGCGCCAGGGCATCGATCTCGTCGAGTCGCCCCGCGCGTGGTCCTTCTGCGCGCACGCGATGCTTCACCAGGACGTCATGGTCGTGCCCGACACGCTGGCCGACGAGCGCTTTCGCGAGAACCCCTTCGTCACAGGAGCGCCCGGCGTTCGCTTCTACGCCGGCGCGCCGCTGCGCGCGCCCGAGGGTCACGCGCTGGGCGCCCTGGCGGTCGTGGACCTCGCCCCGCGCACCCTGGCGGCGCGCGAGCAGGCGGCGCTGCGCGCCCTGGGCCGCGAGGCACTCGCCCAGCTCGAGACGCGCCGCGAGCGCGGCACCGGCGGCGAGGAGGTGTTTCGGGCTCTCGTGGAGCTTTCGGCCGACGCGACCGCCCTGGTGACGCGCGAGGCCTCGTTCTCCTACGCGAGCCCCGCCACGCTGCGCGTGCTGGGCCATGCGCCCGAAGAGATCCTGGGCCACAGCGTGTTCGGCGTCATGCACCCCGACGACCGGCCGCGCTGCCGAGAGCTGTTCCTGCGCTGCCTGAAGAGCCCCGGCGAGAGGCTGTCGGTCGAGTTCAGGGTCAGGCGCAAGGACGGAGCCTGGCGCGAGATCGAGGCCGACGGCGTGAACCGGCTCGACGAGCCCACGGTCCGCGGCGTCCTGGTGAGCTTCCGCGACGTCACCGAGAAGCGCCGGGCCGAGGACGAGGTCCGTTCCCACGCGGACCTGGCCGCCAACCTGCTGGCGGTGGCGCGCGCCACGACGGAGCAGTCGGACCTCGAACGCACCCTCGAGCGGGCGCTTCAGGTGCTGACCTCCCTGACCGGCGCCGAGGGCGGCTCGCTGCTCTTGTTCGACGAAGACGAGACCTTGACCCGCCGCGTCTTCTCGCCCGGGCGCTTCGCGGTGCCCCAGGACGCGCCCGACGTCGAAGGGATCCTGGAGCGCGGCCTGGCTGGCTGGGTCGTGCGTCGCCGTCAGGCGGCCCTGATCCCCGACACGCGCCAGGACGAGCGCTGGTGGCACATCCCAGGGCGCGAGGCCGCGCTCTCGGCCGTGGCGGTTCCGATCTGCGTGGCCGGAAGCCTGGCCGGGATCCTCACCCTGGTTCATTCCGACGCCGGCCACTTCAAGCAAGAGCACCTCGACCTGCTGCAGACCGCCGACGAGCAGTTGGCCCTGGCCCTGCGCAACGCCCAGTTCGTCGATACCCTCGGCCAGTTGGCGCGGCGCGAGCAGGCGCTGAACAGCGTGCTGAAGGCCGCCGCCAGCCGGCTCGATCCCGAAGAGGTGCTGAGCCGTGCCGTCAACGCCATGGTCGGCGTGACGGGATGGCACTCGATCCACGTCGGCCTGCTGAGCGAGGACCGGCGCAGCCTGTGCGTGAGCGCCGGCACGCGTGGGCCGGCGCCGGGCACGTTGTTCTCGCTCACCGAGGGCATCGCGGGCCGTGCCTTCACCACGGGCCAGACCCAGCTGGTCGGCCAGGTGGAGCGCGATCCCGACTACCAGCGCCTCGTTTCGGACGGCAAGAGCCAGCTGTGCGTGCCGATCCGCCACGGCGAGCGCACCCTCGGCGTGCTGAACATCGCAAGCGAACGCGAGGACGCCTTCGCCCCCGACGACGTGCGCCTGGCCGAGGCCCTGAGCGATGCCGTCGGCCTCGCCCTGGCCAACGCCAGCCTGCACCGCGCCGTCGCCGCCGAGGGCGAGCGGCTCAGCTCGCTGATCGAAGCCAGCCGGGACGGCGTGCTGTTCTCCGCGACGGAGGGCACGATCCACGTCCTGAACGAGCCCGCCGGCCGCCTGCTGGGACTTGCGGGTCCGGCCACGAGCTGGCTGGGCCGGACGGTCGAGCAACTGGCGCAGCGCCTGCGCGAACTGGGTGCGGTCGCATCCGCAGGGGTGCTCAGCGTCAAGGACGGCGAGGGCGATTTCGAATCGAGCGCCGGGATCGTGCGCTACCTGGCGCAGGACGTGCGGTCCCAGGGCTCGACGCTCGGCCGCCTGCTGGTGCTGCGCGACGTCACGGCGGAGCGCCGCGCCGAGCTGCTGCGGGAGGACCTCTCCCACACCATGGTCCACGACCTGCGCAGCCCGCTCACCACCATCCTGGGCTCCCTGGAGTACGTGAGCCACACGTCGCCGAGCGTGCAGGAGGGACTCGCCCTCGCCAACCGTGCCGCGCGCCGGCTGCTGGCCCTCGTGGACGCGATCCTGGACCTCACGCGCCTGGAGAAGGGTGCTATGCCACTGCGGCGGACGCCGCAGGACCTCTTCCAGCTGGTGAGCGAGGCTCTAGCGCTCCAGGCCCCGGCGGCGGGCGTGCAGGCGACGAGCGAGATCCCCGCGCAGCTGCCCGCCGTGCTGGCGGACCCGGAGCTGGTGGCCCGCGTGCTGCAGAACCTGCTGGGCAATGCGCTGAAGTCCGGCGCAAGGCGGGTCACGGTCGGCGCGCAGGTCGAAGCCGGGGTGGTGCGCATCCAGGTGCGGGACGACGGTCCCGGCATCGCGCCGGACCTCCTGCCCAGGCTGTTCCAGAAGTTCGCGACGGGCGACCATCGGCGCGGCACCGGGCTCGGCCTCGCCTTCTGCCGCCTGGCCGTCGAAGCCCACGGCGGCAGCATCGGCGTCCTGAGCACGCCGGGCCAGGGCGCGACCTTCTCGTTCAGCCTGCCCCTGGCCTGAAGGCGCCGACCACCACCCAGTCGACGCGGGGCCGGCCGAAGAACAGGCCGCCGCCCTGCGGGTCCACGCGCAGCGCGGGCCTCCAGCGCAGCAGCCGGTCAGCCAGGGCCGCAAAGGGCCGCTCGGCGACCGTGCGCGCGCCTTCGGCGTCGGGGCAGAACGCCACGAGAGCGATGCGCCGGTTGAGGAAGGCGATCAGGACCTCATCTTCCTCCCAGCCTTCGAAGACGTCCTGCTCCGGGCCCGCGCCCTCCAGGCTCCCGGGAAGCACGAACAGTCGGGGCAGGCGCGCTTCCAGGAAAAGGCGCCCGGGCCAGCCTGGCTCGCTCTCGAAGCGGATCCCCGTGGGCTCGACGATGCAGGCATAGCGAGCCTCCGTGGCGGTGCTTATCGCCTCGAGTATCTGCGCGATGTCGCCCTCCAGACGCTCGCTGGATTCGAACATCGGTGGTGCCTATGCGGCCAGGCCCACCATGGCCACGCGCGCGGCGCCCACGACACCGGCGTCCCCGCCCAGCTCGGCCAGGCAGAAGCTGGTGTCGGCGAACACCTGGGAGAAGGTCCGCGCGCGCACTTCGCTCTTCACGCGCTCGAGCAGGAAGTCGCCGGCAGCGGCCACGCCGCCGCCGATCACGACGCGGTCGAGGTTCAGCAGGTTCAGGGTAGCGCCGATGCCGACGCCCAGGGCCCGCGCCGCGCCCGCGACGACCTCGAGGGCGACGGCGTCGCCGCCCCGCGCTGCGTTCACGATCCGTTCCGGGTCGAGGGGCTGCCCGCGCAGCACCGAGTCCCGCGAGCGCAGCGCCTCTTCGGCCCGCCGCACCCAGCCCCCGATGCCCGCGATCGTCTCGACACAGCCGCGGCTGCCGCAGCCGCAGGCAGCGCCGTCGGGCTCGGCCTGGATGTGGCCCACTTCGCCCGCGTAGCCGCTTTTGCCGGCCCAGATGCGGCCGCCCAGGATCACGCCGCCGCCGATGCCGGTGCCCAGCGTCACGAAGAGCTGGTCCTGGGACCCGCGCCCGGCACCGCGCCAGGCCTCGGCCAGTGCCGCTGCGTTGGCGTCGTTCTCGAGGAACGCCGGCAGGCCCGAGCGCTTCGTGATCTCCTCCGCCAGGGCGTAGCCGTTCAGCACGGGCACGTTGGGGGCGTGGCGCACCCGCGCCGTCTCCTGCTCGACGATGCCGGGGATGCCGATGCCGATGGCGCGCGCCCCGCTCGGGCCGGGCAGCGCCCTGGCGGCGCGCTCCAGCTGGGCCAGCAGCTCGTGGAGCGATCCCTTGGCGATCGGCTCGTGGAGCCTCTCCTCGACCTTGCCCGAGGGGTCGACGATCGCGCCCTTGAGAAAACTGCCGCCGACGTCGAGACCGATGAATCGCATGCTGCAAAGCCCGCCTTTGGCCCGCGATGTTGGCGCCTCGGAACGCGCCAGTCAACGCCGCGCCGGCCTCGACCGGGTGGTCCGGTTGAACCCCCCCGCCCAATGATGGTAGAAAACTCGCCACAGGCCGCTCCACACCGTCCTACACGTGTCGCGGGAGGAGAGGGGAGACGATGCTCAGGAAGATCCTCGCGGTTGACGACTCCGCGCTGATCCACCAGATGTACAAGCTCTTCCTGTCGCGCTACAAGAACTGCAAGCTGATCAGCGCGATGAACGGCCTCGAGGCCCTGGACAAGCTGGCCCAGGAGGAGGGCATCGACCTCATCCTGCTGGACATCAACATGCCCGTGATGAACGGCCTGGAGTTCCTGCAACGCGTGCAGAAGGAGCCGGCCTACCAGGCGATCCCGGTGATCATCATCTCGACCGAGGGCAAGGAAGAGGACACCATCCGCGGCCTCAAGATGGGCGCCAAGGGCTACGTCAAGAAGCCGTTCCAGGCGTCCGAGCTCCACGGCCTGATCGAGAAGATCACCACGGCGCAGGCCTAGGGAGGGGGGTTGTCGGACTTCCAGGTCTCCGACGAGCTCCTCAACATCTACATCGAGGACGCGCGGGGCCACCTCGAGGCCCTCGACCACTGCCTGCTGACCCTGGAGCGCGACGGCCTGGATCCCGCGACCATCCAGACCGTGCTGGGCCCGCTGCACACCCTGAAGGGCAACAGCGGCATGATGGGCTTCACCCAGATCAAGGACTACGTCCACCGCCTGGAGGACGTCTTCGCCCAGATCAGCGAGGGCGGCATCGTGCTGGGACCGCGCCCCTTCGACCGGCTGTTCGCGGGCGCCAGCGCCCTGCGCGACGCGGTGGAGCAGGCGTGCAAGGCGAAGGCCGAGGCGCGCAGCCTCGACAAGGAGAAAGGCGAGCTCGACGCACTCATCGAAGGCGGCCCGCTGCAGCCCGGGCCGGCCGGGGGCGCGCCCGCGGGCGGCGGTTCCCTGCAGGCTGCGCCGGCCACGGCACCCGCGCCCCGCAAGCCGCGCGGCGGGGATCCCAAGGCCTCGGCAGCGGGACGCGTGGACAAGGAATACGTGGCGCCGCGCTCGTCCACGGTGCGCGTCGACTTCGCGCAGCTCGACCACCTGCTGAACCTGGTGGGCGAGCTGATCATCCACCGCACCAAGCTCGACCGGGTGGGCACGAAGCTCGCCGAGCGCCTGGGCGGCCGGGAGATGGGCCAGGAGCTCCTGGACGCCGTGCACCACCTGGCCGGGGTCTCGGCGCAGCTCCAGGAGACCGTGATGGACGTGCGGATGCTGCCGATCCGCCACGTGTTCGAGCGCTTCCCACGCATGGTGCGCGACCTCGCGCGCAGTCAGGGCAAGGAGATCGAGCTGATCCTCGAGGGCGACCGCACGCGCGTGGACAAGGCGATCATCGACGAGATCGGCGAGCCCCTGGTGCACCTGATCCGCAACAGCGTGGATCACGGCATCGAGAGCCCCAGGGACCGGGTCGCCCGCGGCAAGACGCCCACCGGCACGATCCTGCTGTCCGCGGCCCAGGAGTCGAACCACGTCCTGATCACAATCATGGACGACGGCGCCGGCATCGACCCCACCACGATCCGCCGCAAGGCCGTGGAACGCGGCCTGCTGAAGGGCGACGAGAACCTGCCCGACCGGGAGCTGATGCAGCTCATCTTCTCCCAGGGCTTCTCGACGCGCAGCGAGGTCACCGAAGTGTCGGGCCGCGGCGTCGGCCTCGACGTGGTGCTCCGGTCCATCGAGCGCCTCTCGGGCCTGATCGAGGTCGAGTCGGTGCCCGGGGTCGGCACCAAGTTCATGATCCAGCTTCCGCTCACCCTGGCCATCATCTCGGCCCTGTTGGTGGAGACGGCCGGGCGCACCTACGCCCTGCCCCTGGCGTCGGTGATCGAGAGCCTCAAGTTCAAACCCGCCGAGACCCACCGCATCAACGGCCGCGACACCTTGCGCCTGCGCGACCGCATCGTGCCCATCGTGCGGCTGCGGGCGCTGTTCGGCCTGGGGGGGGAGGAGAACGGGACCTACGCGGTGATCCTGGGCCGCGGCGACAAGCGCATCGGCCTGGTGGTGGACAAGCTCCACGGGCAGCAGGAGGTCGTGATCAAGGCCCTCGACGTCGCGGTGTCGGGCGGCCACGTTCCCGTGGCGGGCGCCACCATCATGGGCGACGGCCGCGTCGTGCTGATCCTGGACGTGGCCGCGCTGTTCGAGGGCAAGCGCCAGGCGATCCTGGGCCGCACCGAGATCGTCTCGCTGCCGCAGGGGGCTTAGCGGGAATGGCCAAGGCCGAGCCGCGCAAGAGAGCGAGAGGGAAGGGCGAGGCGCCCGCCGGCGAGTGGACGAGCGGCGACGAGGGCCTCGTGTTCCCCGACGACCCCGACGCGGCAGCCGCCGGACGCATCTCGCTTCCGTCCTCGGGTCTCGCCTCCGACATCCTGGCCCGGGCCGAGGCGTCCTTCGTGGCCGACGAGCCCGAGGGCGCCCTGGTGCCCGCCTCGAGCGAGAGCCTTTCCGGCGACGCGGCGGCCCAGCGCGTCCACAACATCTCGTTCTTCGCCGCGCCCGCGCGCGAGGAGAAAGCCGCGGTCGAGGCCACGGAGCACCTGGTCACCTTCTTCCTCACCGGCGAGGAGTACGGTGTCGACGTGCGCCTGGTCCAGGAGATCATCCGGGTCAGCGAGGTCACCCAGGTGCCGCGCGCGCCCGAGTTCATCAAGGGCGTCATCAACCTGCGCGGCCGCATCATCCCGGTCATCGACCTCAAGAAAAAACTGGGCCTGGGCGAGGTCTCAATCGAGCGCCAGGCCCGGGTGGTGGTGATCCGGCTCCGCGACCGGCTGATCGGCCTGCTGGTGGACGGCGCGTCCCAGGTCCTGAAGGTTCCCGTGTCGACGATCGAGGCGGCCCCGGAAGAGGTCGTCGAGATCGACGCGAACTACATCCGCGGTGTCGCGAAGCTCCAGGCGCGCCTGATCATCCTGGTGGATCTGCCCAAGATCCTCGGGGTGGATCGGGACGCGGCGCTGGCGCTTCCGACGTAGAGAGAAAGGTCCAGGAGCAAGACCATGAGCCTCCGCATTCCCACAGTCGCCGCCAGCCTGCTGGCGCTGTCCGCGCCGTGCTTCGCGGCAGACGTCGCGGTGCTGAAGAGCACCGACACGCCCGCCTGGCGTCCGGCCCTCGATGCCCTGCGCCGCTCGGCCGTCGCCCACGCGCTGACCGAGTACGACTTCAGGAACGACCGCGCGGAAGCCGACCGGATCGTGGCGAGCCTCAAGGGCAAGGCCGCGGTGCTGGTGGCCATGGGACCCCTCGCGGCCCAGGCCGCCCAGGCCGGAGCGCCCGAGATCCCCCTGGTGTACTGCATGGTCCAGGACCCGGCGCGCCTGGGCCTGACCGGGCAGCCCAACGTCGCCGGCGTGTCCTACCAGATACCGATCAAGAACCAGCTCGCGGCCTTCCGCATGGTGAACCCCAGGGCCGTGCGGATCGGCGTGATCTACAGCGAGCAGAACACGGGCGCCCAGGTGGCCGAGGCCACCAGGGCCGCGTCGGTGGTCCGGCTCAACCTGGCGCCCCGTGCCGTGACCACCGAGCGCGACGTGCCCGAAGCGCTGCGCGCGATCCTGAAGGGTCAGGACGCGGTGGATGCGCTGTGGATTCCGCCCGACCCGGTGCTGCTGGGCGACGAATCGCGACGCTACATCCTGGCCGAGACCCTGAAGGCCGGGAAGCCCGTCTACAGCTTTTCCGCCGCCCTGGTGGCCGAGGGCGCGCTCGTCTCCAACGGACCCGACCTCGGCTCGATCGGAGACCAGGCCGGCGAGCTGGTGAACCGCCTGGCCGGCGGCGAGAAGGGCAGGATCGAGATGCTGATCCCGCGTGCCGAGCTGGTGATCAACAAGAAGATCGCCGACAAGCTGAAGGTGGACGTGCCCGCCGACGCCTTGAAGGCGGCCGGCAAGGTGCTCTAAATGTCCCTGGGAAGCTCACGCTCGATCCGGACCAAGCTGGTCCTCCTGACCGCCTTCGTCGCTCTCGTCACCAGCGGCATAGCGACCACCTTCTCCCTTTACAGCAACCGCGCCGTGATGCGCGACGAGATGTCCAAGCGGGGGCGCTACATCGCGTCGAACCTCGCCTACAACAGCAAGTACGGCGTGCTCACCGAGGACAAGCCGCTCTTGTCGCAGCTCCTCGAAGGCGCCATGTCCTCGGTCGCGGGCCAGAGCTCCGACGTGGTGGGGGCCATGATCCGTGACCAGCCAGGGGCGATCCTGGCGATCAAGGGCGTCAGCGTGAAGGACCTGCCCGCGAAGCCGGCCACGGCGCTCGAGGAGATCGTGACCTTCACCGACAAGGGCGAGCCGGCGGTCCTGTTCCGCGCGCCCGTCACCACCACCGCTTCGTCCGGAGGCGGCATGGCCGCGGAGCTGGGCCTGGCCCCCTCGGGTGGCGGCGGCTCCGGGGGAGAGGAGCAGAAGGGCGGCGTCGAGATCGTGCTCTCCACCACCCAGCTCGCCGCGTATCAGCAGAGCCTGCTGTTCCGCACGCTGCTGGTGGGCATCATGCTGGTGGCCCTGGGCGGGACTGGTGGCTGGTACCTGATCGGCCTGTGGTTCCGGCCCGTGCAGAACATGGTGGACGTGGCGGTGGCGGTGGCCAAGGGCGACCTGACCGAGAGCCTGAAGGTCGAGAGCAGCGACGAGATCGGGACCCTGGCCTCGAGCCTGAACGAGATGGTCGCGAACCTGAGACGCGTGGTGGACAACATCCAGGAAACCTCCGTCCAGGTCGCCTCGTCGGCCGGCGAGATCTCGGCCAACGCCAAGCTCATCACCCAGGGCGCCCAGAGCCAAGCCCAGGCGGCCGAAGAGACCTCCACCTCGATGGAAGAGATGGCCGCTTCGATCCAGACCGTGGCCGGCAACGCCCAGCAGCTCGCCCAGTACGTCGACGAGACCTCGTCTTCCATCACCGAGATGGGCGCGTCGATCGAGCAGGTGGCGAAGTCGTCGGCCGTGCTGGCGTCCACCGTGGCCGAAGCCTCGGCCACCATCGAGCAGATGACGGTCTCGACGGATCAGGCCGCCAAGAACCTCGAGCAGGTCGCCGAGACGGTCTCCGAGACCTCCGTGACCATCGAGCAGATGACGTCGTCGATCGAGGCGGTGGCGCGCAACGCCGAGGTGCTGCAAGGCGCCTCCCAGCGCGCGAGCCAGGTGGTGTCCGAGATGGCGGGCGCCGTCACCGACGTGGCCAAGATCGCCGCCGAAGCCGACCGCATCAGCCAGAAAGCCAGCGAGGACGCGCGCACCGGCGACGTGTCGGTCACCACCACCATCCAGGGCATGAAGACCATCTCCGAGACCATGGAGAACACGGCCCGGGTGATCACGAGCCTGGGCAAGCGCAGCCAGGAGATCGGCAAGATCCTGGAGGTGATCGAGGAG